>ERZ1030949.4-NODE-4-length-292699-cov-16.726299_pt1 | contig 292699 bp, 215 predicted proteins | sample MGYA00517297_ERZ1030949 | MGnify/ENA primary metagenome ERZ1030949 (study PRJEB33718, sample SAMN03159698) | human skin metagenome | collected 2014-05-20 | study: EMG produced TPA metagenomics assembly of the PRJNA266117 data set (Human skin bacterial metagenome...
ACACTAACACTAACACTAACACTAACACTAACACTAACACTAACACTAACACTATCAAGAAAAACAATAACGATAGTAGCACCTCTTTTAACCTATTGCTCAGGTTTTAAATAAAGCTTTCCGTCAACACTCTGATCAGCTCTCTCAGCGGATTCGGTGCTTCGGCATTCGACATAGACATCGAATCTGTCGTCAAGTCGTTGACCAATATTTTGATGGGAAAAGTGCGGATGCACTCATGAGCCACTAACACGCGCGAACTGAGCATGATTCCCTACTCTCCGAAAAGGATATGAAGTTGAAAAATCGCGGTAGCACTGCCGAGTTCGCCATTGTGGACTCACTTGGGAACATTGTTGTAGAGGTGCAGATTGGCCCAGATATAAACAAGATGCCAATGCTTGTGGACATTGGCGGTGCAACTCAAGCGTATATGATTCAATCTACCAGTCGAACAATTCCAGTAGGGCTTCGGACGAGGTTGTTATGTTTATGGCCGGTTGCCATAGTAGCTTGGGTACGAAGGGGCCTTTGGTCACCGATACCTTTCACTCTGGTGATCTGATTTCTATGTCATTCCCAGTTGGTGTCTTTACCAAGAAATACCACAGTGTTGTGATGAGCGACAAAAATTGGTGGAATTTTGGCCATGATGTATCCTGGCCTTGCAGAAAACCAGTGGTATGGTCAGCCTAAGAAAGTTGACCTGGTGACGCACCTCAAATATCAGGGTGCGATTGATAGCCGCAAATGTCAAACGTCCGTTGGAAAGGGTGGAAAACTAGTTGTTGGCAGGTTTGATGACTTGCTGAGGATGGCCTTAGGGAGATGGCTAACAAGGGTATGTCTCGCAACCACGCTGGCATCAAGGGTAGTTCCAATGATGTTGAGGAAGCGTTCCTTATTTTCCACACGGATACTCATGGCATTATCATTACAGCTAAAGAATGCAAATAATATTTTTTATGACCTTGGTACTGAGACGAAGGAGCAAGATACTGGTAATATCATTAGTATTTTTTGACTGAAAGAACTTTCCAGATCTCAGTTTCTCAGCTGCTGAATGTGGTGTGGATGTCGTAATTTCCAAGGATGAAATTACTAGCGTTGATGATCATTTTTGTGGGTGTTGTGACGCAGTTATTACGAGCATTGTAGGCACACGAAGTAGGAAAGTACTCAGGCTGAATAATGTTGCTTTTACTGTGCACGTGACCCCTTTGTACGCGCGTCGCTGATATTGCCAGACTTAGTCTACTCGGACAAAGGTACGGTTGCGCTAATTGTTGTAGTTATTCATAAAAGGAACTATAATACTTTGGCTAGGTGTTTGCGTCATGGTCATATTTCTGCCCTGTTTTACAGGTAATCAATAAGCACTGCATTGTTTCATACTAGAACCGTTATTTTGCATTCTGTAGTTCATAGTTCCCAAGGTAAATAGCGTTGTAAAAAATGGTCGCGGAGATTGCAGATACCTTTCGTCTGATCATCGTTCGATTGATGACCCACACTGACTCTTTCCTCCGCTTAATACACACGAATATACTCCCTTTTGGATCTACCGCATATAGAAAAGGTGATAATAATTAATACAACATATGAGTTGTTGTTAAGTCGGAATAAGAGCTACCTTAAGAAATGTACGAGACGATAGAGCTGTACCGGTTTCACAAATTCAAACATAGACTGTCCCCCAGGGCAGTGAAGTGATTTGTCCAGAATAATACTGTGGTTTTAGTATGTGTAGGGAATGCATTCTCGGTTCTGACATTCTCTGCGCGACTTTTGTGAGGTCCAAATGCAGTTCCCCGCGTACCTGGCAGTGATTTTGCAAATTAAACTGCGGCATGCGCAATATTTGCGCCCTAGCTTATTTCCTGTACAGTTTGTAGCCAACGACATTGTTACCACATTGCCCCACTGATTCAAAAATGACCTTGTTCGGTCTAGTTCCAGGTAGTCCCGTTTCCTCAGTAGTAAACTACTCATATTGTGAATCATGACCGAGTTGGAAAGCAAAAAAGGGCACGCACTGGACGAAAACGATATAGATGACCCTGAAAGGCACACCAACCGAACTATTGCGTGGCTCCAAGTCCTAGCAGGTCATCTTACTATATTCAATTCATGGGGTTACATGACGTCCTTTGGTATGTTCCAACCATATTATGTGGAAAGGTTCCGTGAAACCCCTGACAATGTGGCTTGGATTGGGACCATCGGATTCTTTGCTGTATTTTTTATGGGTATCTTTGCAGGACGTTTGGCTGATGCTGGGTATACGCGACTGTTGATGGGAATAGGCTTCAGCATGCAGCTCATTGGCGTTTTTACAACGTCGGTATGTAAGGAGCTTTGGCAAGCCATTCTAGCAGAGGGCATATGTCAAGGGTTCGGATTCGGTCTAACATATACTCCTATGATTTCGGTACTCGCTTCGTACTTCCGCGAGAAGCGATTGATGGCTATTTGTTTACAGACTTGTGGTGCCTCAACGGGTGGTTTAGTATTTCCCGCTATTGCCAAAACTTTGCTACCATCTATTGGGTTCCCATGGACTGTGCGAGTAATGGGATTTGTTATTCTATTTAACGTCATCGTGATCATGCTGCTGCTCCGCCCTTACCTTCCGCCACGGAAATCAGGTCCAATGTTCGAACTTGCTGCTCTTAAAGAACCAAGATTCCTATTTTTCACATGTGGCATGTTTCTCACCATGTGGGGTAATTGGGTCGCATTCTTCTACCTGCGAGCTTATGCCATCAAATGGTTGGATGCATCCGATGACGATTCATTCAGTCTGCTGTTGGTTTTGAATGGTATCGGTATAATTGGGCGTATTGTTCCCTCGTACTTGGCTGAACGGTGGTTTGGAGCATTGAACACAAGTTCCTTCGTTATTATGGTAGCTGGTGTACTTATGGGTTGTTGGATAAGTGTCAAGACCATGAGTTCGATGTGGGCGTTGGTTGTTTTTTACGGTTTGTTTTCGGCTGCAACTCAATCAATGTTCCCTGCCTCGATGACCACTTTAACGGCTGATCCTAGCAAACAAGGTGTACGCTCTGGTATGGGATTTTCCATCGTATCATTTGCCACACTTAGTGGATGCCCTATCGCCGGGCAGCTCATTCAAACTCATAATGGGCGATACCTAAGCGCTCAAGAATTCGCATGCGCGTCTATGTTGTGTGGCAGTGTTTTCGTCTTTATAAGCAGCTTTATGCGATGCTCCACTGCTAAAGGTGAACCATGAACTCCACCAATTTGATTGTTTCGGATGCACACGTTCCTTGTGCGTCTTAACAGGATATCACCTTTCCTGTAATTTCACCATTCTATGCATCTCCGTTTTGACGCAGCAGCTGGATTTTCCAATCCCGTTGGTACAGCCAATACATCAAGCTGTTGGCATCTTTGTTAGCCTTGGACTTTCATGAATTTAGCTTTGTGCACTCATTCTGGTTTACATGTGCTCCTTAATCTAGGACTGCCTCGTAGCTAGTTGTGCGCTAATGATATTTTTTTCGACCCTTTTGTGCGATGTATATTCGATATATTTCGCGTACTCGGCACTCTATAATGGTTCTTGCGTAGCATTGCTTCTCAAGACCGGGTTAAGCTTCCAAGTTTGTGTCCTATTTTCTGTGGTACTTTTAAAATGACATGATGTCCGTTGTGATCAAGTGGATTGGGTATTTTGGGACCCCAGACATGATTCCCAACCTATTTCTTTTATTTTCTGGAGTTGACTACTTACAGTTTTTTTTACCATTCATGCCCAAATTAGAAGTGCACATGTGTATCACCTTGAGGAACCTCGCACGTACGTAGTGTATTGCGACGTTGCGCTTCGTTCGAATAGCTTCATCGACATACAAAATCTAGAAAACTCGATACATGAAATCTATCATGCCATATATACATTATCACCAAAATAAATTCAAGCACAGCCAAGCACAGCCATACGATTGACACCGCCAGACACCGCCACTACGGCCTATCTATTCGTAGGCACCAATGTGTATAATCTGTATCAAATACACTCATGCATTGGTATAGTTAGACACATTTGGTAACGGTGACCAACAGTAAATTGGCTTGCAACCAATGTTGTATCAAGGCCAAGTACAAGTATGAGAACACTTCCATCTCGTGCCTCCTTTCACATTTTCGCATCCTTGTGCGTGAAATGTTGCAACTAACCGGACTATACTATTTCATTAAGATCAATCGATTATGCTGTTATTGTACGCGCTGTCACCACAGAAGTCAACTGTGATTCACTACCCTGGAAGGTTGCTTGTAGCTACGGAATGATATTACTTTCCCAAATGGAATATTAAAGGCTTTCAGGACAAATGTCCCGGAAGGTTTAAACTAATAGATAATTGTTCATTGTATACGTATCACGTATACGATAGCCATGACATTCCTAAAATTGTCGAGAAAATTGTCGGCGATAAAAACATTCAGGGTTGTTATAGTCTCAGCAAAAAAAGGCCATTTTAATATGTCGCACGTTCATACCAACAACATTACATTTCTACCTAAAAATGTCTGGTAAAGTGGTGATATCGTAAACTGGTCATTGCATTTCAATTCAACGGTCCAAAATCCGTCGTGCTTCCTCGTACACCACCAGCATTGCCATGCACAGGCAAGCCTTGCATTTGACATTGCTGCGGGAAATAAGATGGCACGTCGAGCATTTTCTTAGCTTCCCTTGGGGCTTGAATTACCATCATAGCCAAACCTGCAGCTAAATGCCAGTCCATGTGACAGTGCATCATCCACGCACCAGGGTTATCAGCCCGGAATCGCATTGTTACGCTTCCACCGGCAGGTAATATCACTGTGTCTCGACGCAATGGATTTTCTCGGGAGCATTGCTTTGTACACGGCAGACTCGTATTCTTCATTCTTTCAACCAGCTGGAACTTGGTCCCGTGCAAATGGAAGGGATGAGCACCACCAGCACTCACGAGCTTCAGTTCCACTGTGCTGTTGTAAGGCGCCACGACTGCATTGGAATTCGGGCCATAAATCTTGGGGTCCATGATGGCTGTATCATTCTCTGTTTTCATAGTCAAGATAGGCGGTGTCAGTGGTGCTTTAAATTGAGTTCCATTGAAAGTACCAATTGGAATTCCATCTTCAGTAGAGTTCATGCCTACCATCAGGGTTACGGCCATGTCAGGTTTTGTATCGGCGGACTCCTTGTGCACCGGTTCCAACAAAAGATCATCGAACAGCTTGAAGGTGCTGATCGTTTTCCGGCCTTTACCAAATTTCGCATTCTTCTTTCCGTACGAAACCTTACTGGTCAAGTTTAACCTCAAGTGATCTCCATCCTGGTGCTTGAAGCCACCTCCATACATATCCTTTTCCATGTCTGCGTGAATCCGCCAATCGTTCTCTGCCGAATTACGGGCCTTGACGAGCACAGAATAACGCTGACCAATTCCCACCTGCACCACATCCGTAGCGAAGCGTTTAACATCCGTACCATCTGCTTCAATAATGTCCATGTCATGCCCCTCAATCCAAAAGTCAAACCTACTGGCTGCGGACATATTGATGAGTCGCAAGCGATAAGTCTTTCCTGGTTCGAACGGCAGCGTTGCGTTTTCGTTGTATCCTGGAAGGTTCTTTGCCGTTTGGTTTGCCTTCGTATGTGCAAAATACATACGTCCTTCCTTCGGGGTGGGATAAATAGGGTCTGGTTTCAGATACTTGTGGTGCTTAAGGTATCCGTGTTCTTCATGATACCAATCTGTCAACGCAACAGTGTAATCGTCGTCGTAATCGTAAACCTCTCCATCGGCGTTATGAATGATGAAAGGGGTGCGAAATCCGTCGGTGTATTGTCCCTTATAATGTCCATGAAGCCAGTAAGTTCCCCATTGACTTTCTGTTTTTCCTGCTCTGGGCGAGTTCAGTATTTCATAGTTGAATGACTGGCCATCTGGAATAGGACACTGCGCAACATTTGCAGCCCCGTCGAAGTAATTGACATTCTGGTAGTACAAGCCATGGGCATGCAATGTCGTGGGCCTTCCATCACCGAACGCGTTCGACACGTTGATATGGAGAAAGTCGTTCGAGTTGATACTCACAGGATCGTGCGGAAACTTGCCGTTGATGCCGATAGCTCGGCGAGGAAACTTACCGTCCGGATTCACATTGTCAATCCAGCCGATTTTCCAGTGTTTGCCCACATTGGCTGCATAAGCACCTGCCGCAAAAGCTGCGGATATGGCGAGATGAAATTTCATTGCGATTTAGTGGGCGAACAAAGGTGGTGTCACAATCGTGTGTTTTTATTATTTTCTTGTGACTTGTTGAGCAAACTCTAGGTCTACCTAAACGGAATCACATAAGCCATTGATCAGAGTATCAGTCGTAGGACGAAAATGGACTCTTCCTGCATGTTCCGAACACGTGCATACTTCCTCGTAAACGCGCGTCCATGCGATAGGCTAATGGAGTGTAGAGATTACTGCTACCTACAATGGCAAAATAAGCTCATTCTTAGCTGTTCCTGGGGAACTTTCCCTGACCTATGGGCTCAAATATCTTGGCAATACCAAAAAAGCTAGAGTTATATCATACAGTTGTGGCACCGTCGGGCTAGCTTCTCTGGACTGAATAGGTAATGTGCCAAAGCATGGCTTATACAACATGGTCATGGAAAAAGTTCAAATATTCCACGTCCTTGGGTGGCTACATAAACTACGCGATATTTCCAGTAGTCACTTGCGTTCATTGGGATAGTAATGCGCCATATGATGCCCTTATAAATTGATTTTTGTTACATTGCATGCATCAAGCGCATTTCCTCGACCATGCCAAGGGACTCTTTATACTGTAAAGAGCTTATAAAGTGCCACATCTAGAGAAAGTCAACGGTTCCGTGTGCATGACCAACGCATTCTATGCGGGAAAATGCCCTAGCTGATAAAGTGACTAATCTTTTTCCATACGAGCGACGAGCAATACTCCAGTGCTGTCAAGATTAGTCACTACACTGCCACATATGTAGATTATTTATTAAAAGCAGCGATATGACACGACCTGGGGCAATTAAAACTGTCATTGGTATCTGAAGCGGCAGATAGCGTTGCAACTGGACCCTAACCTATTGCCTCGTGAACCCTAATGAAGGCTTCCGTTGTTTTATAAGAGGGGGGGGGGGTGGATGCAGTCTTATCAACTATCTTGTACAATAAGCGCCAGAATGTCATTGTGCAGCTTGTTCTATTTCGTCGTGGCAACATTAGTCGTCGGCACCTACGGTACAAGAAACGATTCGGTCTATAATGTACAAGCGCTACGTGCACGTTTAGGATCAGAAGGAACCAAAAAGTTCGAAATCCCGACAAGGCTGCCAAATGTCACGTTTGAAATACCACCCTCATGGGGTGGTTATCAGCCGGTTAGCCCAAGGCATGATGAAACGCGTCAACTTTACTTTTGGATGTTCCCTGCAACTGAAAAAGTTGGTCACGATGACCTTGTTGTCTGGTTTAACGGCGGTCCCGGTTGCTCATCTCTCACGGGTGTTCTCACTGAGGAGGGTCCCGTAAAATTCAACAATGTAACGCACAAGGCTGAACCCAATCCATATTCATGGACAAATTTGACAAACATGATCTGGGTTGATCAACCTGCTGGCACCGGCTTCTCTCGTGGTCAGCCGAAAAATCAATCCATGGAACAAGTCGCTGAGGAATTCAACGGGTTCCTGCTCTCATTGTACCAAACCTTTCCCAAGTTGCAAGGCAAGAGGCTCTGGCTTGCAGGGGAAAGCTACGCAGGCAAGTTCATTCCCTACATGGCCGACTGGATTTACAAGCATGAAGCTGAGAACCAGAAAGCAGGTATTCATCTCCATGGCATTAATATGATAGATGGATTCTTTATGGACGACATAATTGGGAAGGAGCTCCCATCCATGCAATTCGCCCAACAACATTACAGGAGCATGAATATAAGTGAGGCAGACATGAGCGCTCTCGAAGCCAAAGCACAGAAAATTGGCATTGCTGATTACGTGGAGAAATATCTTCATTATCCTCCAAAGGGTCCACTCCCTATCCCGCGCAACTTGAACAAGTCCGAGTCGGTATATTCTGCATTCAAGAAATTGGCGAAGAAGGCGAACCCATGCTTCTCTCCATTCTATGTTATAGGCAGGGCACCATGTCCGCTGAACTCTATGGGTCAAAACGTCACATCGGAAAAGGCATTCCCGCACAATTACTTCAATGATATGCCTTCCATCAAGCCAATCATTCATGCTGACAACAAAACTTATTTGTCTTGCTCCCGGGCAAAACCGTTTAAGATCATGAAGAAACTCCACACTCAATTTCCCATTCATACCGTTCTACCTGGCGTTATCGAAAAGAGTAATCGCACCATCATCCAACACGGCAAGCTTGATTACATCATGCTGGTGAATGGCACCTCGCTAGCTATCCAGAATATGACTTGGGCCGGCGCGCAGGGTTTCCAATCCAAACCTAACAAAACTCTTCTTGTGGACGGTGAAACGGCTGGCTTGTATCATAGCGAGAGGAAGTTGTCATTGGTTCAAGTCGACCGCGCGAGCCACATGATCGCGGCCTACGAACCCAAGCCAGCTTACAAGTTGCTTCAATTTTTGCTGGGACAAATTGAAGAGGAAGACCTGATCAAGGCCTAACCCTTCGTTCTTTATCTGTCTATTCACATGTCAAGTTACATCTACACGCACGCATCCTTGTAAATACAAACCATAGGCTTCATTCTGCCCGAGTAGCTCAGTCGTGTTCAAACTCAAGCATTAATTAAATAATGAGATATGATTGGCGGAATCCTGTTCTTTGGGGAAACGCCCTATATTTTTGGTGGGGTTTGCCCATGCACTGCAGTTGTGCGACCATAAACTCATTGAGCTCCAACGATGTCGTTGGCTTCGCCACTGATCCCTATCAAAAGGGCTCCAGTAAATTCAAGAAAATATAAGAGTCGAGAACATTTTGCGAATGACAAAAAGAATGCAACTCCGAGAGTGGATTCTCGTCAATCGAACTGTGACCTGTCCCTTTCTAATTCCAGGAAGGTTCTGAAACAAACAGGGTCGCATCAGGAAACAACCAAAGACACTCAAAGTAACCTTGGATTCCAGAAAAATAAACTTTCCAGCTCAAAAAAACTGCCACTTATACCGGAGTGCTCTCGCGAAGGTCTTGGACATGAAACAAGGTCCTGTGTAACACCAGATCACCGTGCATGCGTTGGAAACGGCTCTTGTAACGGTGTTTCTAAATGCCAATCTTCACATTCAATGACTGAACAAGCTAATGATTCGGATAATGAATTTTATGACGCCATTGAAGCCACAGAAGCAAGTTTACCTGTAACAACCCGAATCACAAAGAAAGCCGATGCAAATCAAAGCCCATCTGACGTGTCTCCCGCCCCGCATCCCAATTTCCAAGGAAAATTCAATAAAATACATGACTTGCAGCTTCTTGCCAGTAATGCCAAGGACCGATCTGCACGCATCTCTCGTCTCACTTATGCTGATGTTAGGCAATCGCCAGACAACATGTACCAAGACATTCTTGTGACACACCGCGCTTTACATTGCTTCCTTAACAGCCGCATGATGCAAGCTTATGAAATTGTAGAACCCTACTCTGAATGTCGTCTCTACTACACTCTTGGCTATGCTCTCTTGTCAACAATCAAGGCTATGATGACATTTGAACATCAAGACCTAGGCACCGCTATATCGCATTGCAGGGATGCACTTCATATTGCTCACTTGCTGCGCAAAAAGCAATCTGCTTTGTCTTCATTTGGCCGCTTTGTACGTGGTGCGGGTCCCTCTGTGGCGTGGCTTTCTTCAATGACACCTGTGGAAAAGCATGCAGAACTTATATCTTCTGAATGCACGCTTCTCAAAGCCGTATTGGGCATTGCGCATTCAGGTGACATTCTTGGTTCTTTGTCTGAAATATTCCATCTACGAGCTGCATATGGTGAATACAGAAGCCTTCTCAAGTTTATTGAATGGGAAGATGCACATGCACAGGAAAAAACAGATGAACATTTTCGCAGCGGTGTGTTCCTGGGCTCAGGATGTATCAGCTTGATTTTGGGACTGTTGCCTTCCAAGGTGTTGAAGATCATGGAAATTTTCGGCTATGAAGGCGATGTACAGGTGGGCCTAAGGCTTTTGTGCCAAGCATCTGGATGGAATCCTGATCCATCCAAGAGAGTTCCTTTGCACACAATTGAGACAGAAGGCATACGAGGCCCTCTTTCTGATATGGCTATGTTGATGTATCATTTGGTCATTTCCACATTTATTCCAGTGCCACATGTCAATATCGACTTTTCAGAAAAAGTATTGAACTATCATCTTCAGCGCTATCCTCAAGGTGTATTTTTCCTCTACTTTCAAGGTCGTCTATATTCCACACAAGCTCGCTCTGCAAAGGCCATTGAATGCTTCAAAGAAGCTCGTGATGTCCAAAATGAGTATGTGCAGCTCAAGCACATTTGCTACTGGGACATGGCACTTGCTTATATGTCTTTGAACGAATGGAGAAAGACGAGCTTCTGCTTCACAGTGCTGGCCAACGAGAACAATTGGTCGAAGGCGCTGTACCATTATGCTCGTGCCGCTTCGCTGTATGAAACAGGCAACGCAACAGAACGAGAGGAAGCTAAAGAAGTGATGGAGCGTGTGCCCTCTATGACACAACGTATTGCGGGCAAAAGCATCCCTCTTGAAAAATTTGCGGCTCGTAAAGCTCGCAAGATGACACAATACGGATACCTCTTCCATCCTGCTATGGAATTTGCTTATTTGACACACTGTTACACTTCGTCTTCTCCCAGCTCGCTTTATCAACGATCTTTACCCGTTATCGAAAAAGAACTGGCGCGTATGGAGACAGAAGCCAACCCGGTTCAAGATGACCTTTGTCTGGCGCACTTTTTGCACGGTGTCATTCTGCGCAATTTAGCTTACCCTGAAAACCATGTCAAAAAAGACTCTTTCGAGGGATATTTCAATGCGTCTGAAGCGTGTACTAAGGCTGAAACGAGCCTTTTGTATGTGGCTAAACATGGTGCCTTGTGTGAGTACGACCACTATATGCTATACTTTTGTCATTATGAACTCGGTCGCCTATACATCAGTATGGGACGACACGCTGATGCTCGCTCACAATTAGAGCTGGTTCTGAGTGGTAAAAATCTTGGTGACCACGGTCGTAAAGGCAAATACAGCATGCAAAACATGTGTGTATTGCGTTCTAACGCTGCTCTCGAATTAATGTAACGTTGTTTATGCTTTTTATGTGACGTAGGATTTATGCATTTCAGATTCGTAAGCCATCGGCGCTGCGCCCTCGATTCTGCTTCCATCTAACATACTGGGCGCATGGTACAAGAGGCGTGCCTGACAAAGCGTGCGCGCCACGCGCAACCCGCTTCAGACCAAGCCTTTTTCCAGCTTCAATTATCCGCCTTTGCATTCCTTTCCTCTTGCGGGTTTCAAGGCTCTAGTGCGAATGCGTGCCATGTATTTGCAGAGTGTATACAACGATACATCACACTTCTAGGGCGCACCGCAACAGGTATGGCTATGGGAGCTGGGCGCCATACCGCGAATATATGGGATGTGATCATGTCACTGGAGGAAATTATGGGCCAAGGTACCTTGGACGAGCTAATGGAGTGGGCCGACGATGAGGGCATCTGGAGACGCACGACTACCGACTTTTGGTCCCCAACGCTGCGTAAGGAACAAGCTAAACTGGCACGGCTCGCAAATCACGAACTATGCTCCCAACGCACTTCGTTTTCTTATGAAGAAATCCAAGACGAAGCCTTGCATGTCGAGCTCACTATTCGCGAGGCCCTGGATCAGTGTCTCGAAGACGATCTCGTCTGGGGCACTAGTGCTTATGTGACGGGTACAAAACGTCCATATATCGAGGAAAGACTTCAAGATGATGAAAATTCCTACATTCCATCGTTCCTACCGCGCTTCCCTACTAAGGATGCATGGAAAGAGCGTACCCCGGCCGACAAAATCGACCGGGCTCGCGCTCCCAAGCCCAAGACAGAGGCGAAGGCCCGTCCCATACCGCGAGCTGCTACGATACAGGGTGTGCCCCCATCTGACGAACTGGACGAGGATGGTGTCCGAAAGGTATGGCGTCGTCGAGCCATGGCGTACGCTGGTGTGCTTGCTGAGAGCTCGGGTACCCGATCAGAATTGCCATCTCTAGATGTTTGTGCGAAGCGCCGCGGTCCAGAAGCAAAGCTTGTTTCACATGGCTCCACCACGTCTTCTATCGATGCGTTTATGCAAGTCATGGATGCGCTAGGTGATGATCCCACAACACAGACGCCTATGCTTCTGACGTCGTTATCTCGATCTCATCATACCAATCCAACGTCCACCTCGTTGATGGCGGCAGCATTTAAGCGACGCAGACTTGCACACACGATGGCTGACCCGCTTCGCTATGTGCCCAACGACTCGATGCACGGCTGCGTGCACGTACATCCGACCTCGCCGTCTGCAGCCCCAGGTCCGAGTCTGCTGATTACGATCCCACCCGCCAAGGATGGTGTCGATGAAGATACCCATGCTGCTACAGCTGCGCCTCTATTTACGCCCGTGCATCCGCATGGACGTACGGTCGCCATGGTGCCTCCCTCGGGTGCGCAGTTCCCCACTATGTCCTATCGACATGCATCGCACTTATACCATGCCGCCCGAATGCTTCTGTATCCCGACATGCAACGTGTCTTTTCTAGGCTTTCTGATCCACCAGCTATTTTGGACGATCATCGCACCGAGCAGGTGTATCATGGAACGGCTGCGAGTCGCACGCAGTTATCCGGCACCATCATGTCCGTTCGACACCGTGATACCTTAGGTGTCATGGTGAGTCGATACCGTGGCGCCAACTCCATATTGCATGCATCACTTGAGCGCTTGCGATTCCACTTGGCAGCTGAGCAGGAGGCACAGCGCCGAGCTGCTTTGGAAGACGGTCGCGAAAACGAAGTTGAAGAACCTATTCGCGGCGAGCGCATCAAAATGCCCGTCAAGGGCACCTTGGTTCACTCGTGGGACTGGCAAAAAGCTGACCCTTACGCATGATATTAGCGTCTCTTATTTTCAATATGCTTTTGTAGCAGCTTCTTGGCTTCTTCACCGCGCCCAAGATACGTAAGTCGCTGAGCTCGTCTTATGCGAATCACTTCCAGGCAAAATTCGATCGATGCCTCGGTGCGCCGCTTTCGCTCGGCCACATGATGCCGGAAGCAAAACGACAAGGGGAATCGGAAGCCGAGCCACAAATAAATGGTCAGCGAGCGATGCAGCGATTCCAGTAACATCAGAGTATCCACATGGAGTATTGTCTCGTCCTGCTGTACCCACATGGCCAAAGGTTGTGTAGACTTTGCCGCCTTGCGGCGCGCTTCCGCATCAGCTGCGATCTGCGTCACGGCTTCTTCCACTTCCAAGGTACCCAGGTCTTTGGCACAAGCCTCGAATTCTACTAGTTCTCCCCGGGCATATTTTTCAATCGCATTGCCAACCCAGGCCATGGCACGTTCGTCTCGAACATTCACAGGAGTGTTGGACCACGTCTCCTTTTCGGCATGAGTGAGCAAACCGCACCCACGATGCTCAATGAGAGCAGAGATCGCCTGTTGCGATACAAAGTCTGACATGGCAAAAATACCAGCATCGAGGTCAGCCATGGCATGAAACTCTTCAAGCAAGGATGACATGGAGTTTTCTTGCAAAACATTGCCTCTTCGCACCGCTTCTTTTGGCCGCGAGCGGGGTAGAAGGAAAGAAAGAGATTCTAGCTTTTGTTTGCTCGGCTGAATCAAGGCATGTGTGACTGAGCGAACAGGAGCTGCTAGTGCAGCGCGCAAAATGTCCATTTCATCTTCGTGCCGGGTAAGAACAAGACCATGTGGACTCGCATCGCGGGAGGTGCCATAGCGGCCAGCGCGTCCTGCAATTTGCTTGATCTGAGACAAGGACAAGGGCACGGTTTCGGTTCCATTCCATTTACTAAGGGTATCAAAAATCACACGCTTTATACGCAAGTTCAGACCCATACCAATAGCATCACTTGCTACCATTACATCCAATTTACCGGCATTGAATAGCTTGGCTTGCTCACTCTTGGTCTCAGGGGGCAGTGCGCCGTATGCCAGAGCGCACTGCAAGCCGGTTCTTGCCTCGATTTGCTCTTTCAATCGAAAGATCGTACTGCGCTTAAAAGCCACAATACAGTCTCCTCTCTGTACCTTTCCAAGGTCTCCATATAAGCTGTGTGGTGCCACATGCAAAGGCGTCAACCGCTCATAATTGTGCACGTGCAAATCGTCCCCACACAACTTGGCCAAGTGCTGGATCAATGGGACTGTGCTTGCCTCACCACACAAGTGTAGTTCTTTGGCCGGTAGACCTAGCACAGCATGGGTCCATGCAAAACCACGCTGTGGATCTGCAATCATTTGGATCTCGTCAATGACCGCCACATCATAAGGTCGAGTCACGTCTGCCATTTCCACCGTACACGATACAAGACCAGCATATTCATCCACCGTGCGTACTTCTTCACCCGTGCGCAAGTTGCACGCTCGTGGTGGAATGCCTGGTGAAATGGTGCCTTGGTTCATTCGCTCCCAAACTTCATGCGCTAGCAAACGAAGTGGACCGGCATACATTCCTGTGCGCGCACGCGAAAGTGTAACTAGTGCACCATGCGTCTTTCCGGAGTTCGTTGGTCCCACATGTAGATGAATCTGCCGTGTAAGAGAGCGTGCATTAGCAAATGCCAATGCAGGCACACGCAGGTCTGTGATGGAGCGGATCAATTCCAATTGCATGAAGGCCTCCTGCACTTCTATAAGTCTCTTTGAAGAGATTCGCTTCTGTTGCCTCAATTGATTCAAATGGTACAAGAGCCACTGAAGAAATGACTGGGAACATGCTCGCTGCAGGGCCTCATGACCTTGTCGTGTATAGGCTGACGCAAGCTCCTTTCGTGAGGCGAACGCATCCCAAAAGCCTTTCTGACATTCTTGTGCCCATATATTCAAGATAGAACCCCACGCATTTCGAATTGAACGCATAGGTGTCGACGAAAAATGCTCTTGAATGGCGCCCAGCGCTGCCATGGGTATACCGAATCGAGTAAAATGCTGAATAGTTTCGTCTGATTTTGCGTAGGATAGCACAGCATCTTGGACTATATCATCCATCATCGGCTCAGTTACCACAATAGGGGGGCGCGTTAGCTCCAACGGCGCCACAGGCCTGGGCTTGGGTCCCTTGAAGGGCCGTTTCGCGCCGTGCCAAGATCGTGAACGAGACTTGTCCGATATCCATCTTGCAGGCAATGTTCCCGTTCTCATCCACAATTTACACCTTGCATACTGCCACGATGAATATATGATGCCCCTCATACGGGTATGAACAAGGGCTTAGGCCCAAGCCTTGATCAATGGTGTGCGTCGCACAAAACGTTGGCGTGCACTTTTTGTGTGGAGACTCAACGTTCTTTTGTGCCTTATGAAGATCGTGGGCTTGTTGTCCGGCGGCAAAGATAGCTGTTTCAACCTGTGCCATTGCGTCTTGAATGGGCACGAAATCGTTGCCCTGGCCACATTAGCACCTCCTCAAGGAAAAGATGAAATTGACTCCTACATGTATCAAACTGTGGGCCACGATGCTGTCCACGCGATTGCAACTGCATTGGACGTTCCTTTGTACCGCGCCGAAATCCGCGGCACGGCCTTGAATCAGGGTGCTGTGTATGGAGAACGAGACCCAACGAAAGAATGCGTCAGCTCATTAGAGGACGAAACAGAGGACTTATACCGACTACTGTTACGCGTCAAGGAAAAGCACCCAGATATTGAAGGGGTTAGTGTGGGAGCGATTCTCTCCAATTACCAGCGTGTTCGTGTCGAGCATGTCTGTTGCAGACCTGATCTTCGCCTCGCATCTCTCGCATATCTCTGGAAGCGTGACCAGAGCGAACTCTTGCATGAAATGAATCAAGCAGGTATGGAGGTGCTCATGATCAAGGCAGCTGGCATCGGTTTGACACAACACGATCTTGGTCGTCCGCTGACTGTTCTCACACCGAAGCTCGAAGAGCTTCATCGTTTGTACGGTGCTCATGTCTGCGGTGAAGGCGGTGAATATGAGACACTGTGTGTAGATTCACCCCTGTTCAAGCGAAAGATTTCTGTGGACGAAAAAGAAACGGTCATTCACAGTGATGCTGCATTTGCTAGCGTAAGTTATCTTCGCATCCTTCGTACAAGTTTCTCGGATAAGGTGAACTATGGACCTGCAGTCGTCTTGGAGCGCTTGAAAACGCCTCCTTTGTTAGATGATACAGGGGAGGTATTCCTGGAAACGCTGCGCACGCATCCATACCAACGGAAGCAAGCTTTTCCATTAGAAACCTATGCTACATGGAAACCCACCATGTCAGTGTCCCAAAAAGGCCCATGGATCACTGCAACGGAAATATCAGCAGAAGATCTGTGCCAAGCTGACTTTGAAGAAGAAGCACGTTGTGCCTTCCGCCGCCTTCACAACGCACTGCAAGAATATGGCTTCAACCGAACCCACATTACGCATGTGAACGTGTATCTGGCTTCCCAAGCATACTTTGCGCCCTTGAACCAAGTGTACCAACATGAATTTGGAGCTGCCCCCCCATCTCGCGTCTGCGTGGCCTTGCCAAATGCCTCGTCCTCCGTTCGCGTAAAGTTGGATGCAGTGGCATGTCGCTCATCTTCCACACAAGAGCGTCGCTCCATGCATGTACAGAGCTGCAGCTATTGGGCTCCGGCTTGTATCGGTCCATACTCACAGGCCGTATGCGATCATGGTCGCATGTTCATGGCTGGGCAGATCGGTATGGTGCCTTCGACGCTGGAAGTGTCCCCCGATGTTTCTACTCAACTCGCTCTCTCTCTTCAGAATCAACATCGAGTCTCGGCTATTCGGTCCGAATGGAGTCGCTATGGCTGCTCGGAAGGCGGTCTCTGCTGGCTCTCTCCGCCCCATAATATGGACTTGGCCTCTTGCATGGAAGCTCTGTGGCAGTACCCAAGCCCGATGCTATTTGTACATCTTCCGCCTGAGAGTTTACCTAAAAAAGCCCTTTGCGAATGGCAACTGACAGAGCGAACGTGTGACGACGAAACAGAGCCATGCACCAAAACAGCATCGTTCGTGTCGCATGGCGTGTCGTGCACATTCCGTGTATGCGCCTCTGAGTCGCTTTCGTCTGGTGCAGCTATTATCACTTCTACGCGGCGTGACCATGAAAATTCAGAGCTCGCCTCCGATCTCGCCCATCTTCTCTGTGGTGCCATTCACCTCAAGCTCATACATGACGCACGGCATCAACCTGATGCTGCCCTCGCTCTTCTGCAAAAAGTGACCACCCAACGATTGCCCCCTACCACACTCATACCTGCTCTTCACTGGCATATGCCTGGGATTCAGAGTTCTCGCGACCCCTCTTCATCATGTGCATTAGTTTGGTTGTAATAGTATAGCTTCTACAACGTTTTGCTAGTGGGTTTCTGGGCTGGCATCGAGAGCCATAAGGTAACAAAGACAGAAAAGCCTATCATGGTAGAGAGTGCACCCGCCACATAAGGCCACGAGCTGCTCAGCATACGTGGATACTCGTCATGATTAAATGGGCGCACAGGCGTCACATCATTTTTTACGATGTATGTATATCCATGCCGCTTCCAATTCACGCGCAACGTGAAGACACCATGCTTATCCGGAAGACGCAAATTGGCATGGTACAATGTACTGTGGTTTTGATTCTCAGGCACGAGCGGTACGGTCACATAAGGATCGAGCATTACAGCACTTAGCTGAGGCGACAAGGTCTCCGTCACAGGTCCCCACGAGCCGTCGTGGAACTCCTGTACCTCGAGTAGGTAGTTGACCGTGTCCTTGATTCGGTACATTCTGCTCACGCCTGGTTTTTCCTCGTAATCTGGACGCACATCATCAGGACTAGCGCGAAGACGCTCATGGGCACTACGCACTACTCGGAGCACACCACGCTCCTGGAAGGACCATGCAGTCAAGTCGTCCACCACAGCACGCTGCTTAGGACGCTCTGAATTATCGTACAATCCATTTTGGAACGACTCTGTACTGCCCACAAAGACCACCCGGGCCGAATTGTCGCGAAGTTGCACGGCTGATACGAGCGAAGCTTTGGTATCGTGTGAATAAGCATCAGCTCCTGTAAGCAGATTTTCCATTCGGTGCAACGGCTCCAGCTTCTGGATGCCCGAAGCTTCCCACTGGCTCATAGACTCAAAGGTGATCTTGGGCACATCGGTCTGGTACGCTGTGGAGGGAGGCAGAACCAGGGGGAAAGCAAGGGGCGAAGGGCCCACCCAGTGTGCAATACCACGGAAAACGAACGGATCTTGAAGCGAAAGCGTCTCCCTTGAAAAGACAGCCTGGTTAGATACAAGACCACCTCCGCTTAGAGGAGCATCGCCCGTGCTGCCCACCAAAACTGCTGCATGGTCACCCCGATCTGAAGCAGGATCATACCTGAAGTGGTCCACTAGCATGGTATCACGCTCGCCAAACTCTAAGCCGAATTCGCGCGCAAAGTTGCGCCATGATTCAGAGAGCCTAGGCGACAAGCCCACCAAAAGATTACCACCATTACGAAGGAACTCGACCAAGACTGTCGGCTTCATACTCTCAGGGAAATGCTTCATTTTTGGGGAAAACATGATCACATGGTCGAACATGCGCTCCCCAAATTTGAATAGTGTATCTGAATCGACGCTATCCGGCGCGGTGGTCGTCACCTCGTAGCCACGTCCCTTGAGCGAGTCGAAATAACTGGAGTACTCATGAGGACCATCTTCCACTAAGGCCAGGACACGCTGCCCTGTCGCTGATACTGCCAATGAATGAGCCACAAAGCTCAACAGCACAAGCACGCATGCAATCAATCTCATACGGGAGATGCACAGACGGCAAGTGCCAATGACGCCAAGCTGACTCTGCGCACTGGTCTCGCAGTGACCCAACGCGAGGGCCCATCACGTGACAGTTCCATGCGCCGCCTGGAAGCTGTCGCAGCGCACGCATTCTCGGTCGAGCGTGAAAGCCACATGGTCGGTGCGAGTGATCTCGAGTCCGCCATGGGCCCAACTTCCCATGAGATGGCTCGTGATCATGATGATATAACATTACTGCGGAATGAAGGCAGAACAGGCATTCCTTTTTCGTTTCAGGAAGATGTTGATTGTATCGAAAACGAATTGGAAGAATTCTATTCCTACATCGAAGCCCCCCTGCTTTTGGAAAACAAAGCATCCTGGATGGTATGGGCGCGAAGGAAGTGGAATTCATGCTGCATGCCTGCAGATGTGCCGATTGGTGCTTGGAAAGCGCTAGATACGCATCAGCGTCGTCGTATCCTACATCTTTTATTAGATGCCTTGGATTTACATGATACAGAGGCGCGTACCACTGCGTCTCATGCTTTATTGTACCATTTACAGGGATCTTTTGGTGAGACGGACTCTGAACAAGAGCAACTAGCATTGATTCGGGAAAATGCGCGTATGGTGTTCGAACTCGGTGGTATTGAAGACATCTTCGTTGCTTGCAAACGTGCCTGTTGGCGCCACTACATGTTAAATAATTTATCGGATCAGCAAGTGCCTTCCGAAAACACTCAGGTTCTGACACCGCAAGAAAAAGCTGAATGTCTTGAGTCAATCAATGTGGAAATCTCGACTCATTTTTCCCAGCTCTATACCGTGATCGAGTCGTTGCGCGGCGAGTTTGCACTCAGTGAGATTCTCATGACAACAAGTCCGCCTTTGCCTATTTATTTGCTTGGCCTCATTGCGAATCTGCGGGAAAAATCTATCGGGGGATTCCCTGTAAAAAAACTTGTTCTACTCACATGGAAATCAGTGTTGGCATCACTGGGTGGCTATGAAGCACTGCAAAGATGCAAAGAAGGCGTGCGCTCTCGTGAAGGACTTGCACCCAAATCTGCTATTGCTGAATCAGTACCTGTGTCTCCACAAGACATGCGCCAGTTTCACGCTGAAGTAACGGCCAAATACCCCACATTGGTGGACGAGCAACAAGCGGGATTGCTAGCTGGAATCACATTGTCGGACGTCACTAGTGCTCTCCCTACCCGTCTCAAAGGGAATGGACAGGGCGACGAAACACATTTGGTTATGGACGAAGAGCGTCTTGCAGTAGCCAAATCAGCTGCTGCGCCTCCTCCATTAAAGCCTGGTCGGCAAAAGTTCCAAACAGATCAAAGCCGACCATTTATCTTGCCTTTCTCATCGGAAAAGTTCCGAGATCAAGTGCCTCTTGGGATTCAGGAAGCCTTTTCTCTCTACCAGGACCATCTCTATGTAAAAACGAGCACATGGCAAACTTGGTTAGTACGTCAGGAGTTTTTGAATGAGTTACGAGGTGCCCGGGACCCTAGTATGCTTCAAGCACAAAGGGCATTGTCTACTTTGCACCTAGAAAACCCAATGCATCCATCACTGAATACCGAGGACGAACAGCGGCTAGAATGGGTCGAGCAAATTTACCGGCAGTCACTTCCGTCCCTTCAAAGTGCCGTCATTGTCCTTTTGAAAGTCGTGCTTGCCACCAGCACACCTGGTAATACAAACAGTGCTTTTGGTCGTGCTGTGGCTGAAAACGTACCGCCTGAGCATGCACCGCCTCCCACATTAGAAGATGTTGATGTTATTCGGCATCGTGAAATCCTCAACAAGGGCGTCACCTTTTTACTGCTTTTGTGTCTGCGATGGTTTAAAGTAAATCATGCTCTCCAATTCGAATATCTCGCTCAAATTTTACTTGATTCCAATATCATATTATTGATCCTTAAGCTCTTTGGATTACAGGAAACCAATCATGCGGTGCACTCGCGCTGTGAAGCAAGCTCGTTTGGTCTCTTTAGGTATTGTCGCCTTGTGGGTCATGATCAATCAACGCATACGTCCCAAAGTCTCTTTGATCAGCTAACGCTTTTTGTTGGGAATGTATGGGACTGTTATCCGGATGATCCTTTGCGTTTGCGTCATACCGATTCTTTGGCATCCTCTTCCCAACCATATTCATGGCGGAATCTTGCAACTACATCGAACATGATACAAATTCTATACCAGGTCTGCAAATCGAAGCTCCATCGTATTCTATTGCTCGTACAATACAAAAGCTCTGCTATTCTTAAGCGAATGCTCAACGTACCTAACAGGCAACTCGAACTATACGTGCTCAAGCTACTTAAATTCCAAATACCTTACTGTGGACGTAAATGGCGCCAATCTAATATGCGCATCATCACCCAGATTTACTTGCGCTGCCATTCAAAATTACGCGAGGATTGGCCTGGGGGTAGCGATCTAGAGGCTGAGGTTGAAGCCTCTTTACCTGAAGAGCAGACCTTGCGTACATTGATCCAATTCTTCAATCGTTCACGTTATCAATTCCGAGCCCCGATTGCTGGTACGGACATTTCCCATGCTACCGTGAAAGGTGCGTTGGGTGCAGAATGGGTTGAGGCCGACCGTGATACCTTTGAACGTGAAGCTTTCCCACCACGCCCCGTTTCATCGGGCACTAGTACTCCAGGACGCTATATCTCCGGTGTATCGGTCGAGGGTTACTTGGATGCTTACGAAGACCTCATGCAGGAAATGAACGATACACTTCCTTTGTCCACAATTGAAGTTCCGGAGCCTGAGAGCACTAGTACCGCCAATTCCACTCAATCGAATGGTCAAAATCTTTGGGAACACTTGAGTCCACACGAAATGGACGTACTGTCGCGCTCGCCACGCACGAACAGCGGCACATTGCGTTCACCGCATTCCCTTTCCACTTCATCATCACCAAGAAGCATCCATTCTCGTCGCCTGTCTTTGTCCAGTCCACAAGTGATAAGAGAAAGCGTCCATCGAGTGAATTCTAGTCCAGGCACTTGTCGTCCTCCCATGCACTGGAATATGGAGGAACTCGTCGAAGATGCTATATCAACGGAGGAAGATCCCCCTGAGATACCCGTTGAACGTTTGGAACAAGCAAACATTCCTGAACGTCCTTTGGCGTCACCAAAGCCCGGTGGTATCGACGAGGTAGAGCACATCTTTGGGGCATAGACGATTTCTGTATTATATAAACTGGTCCATTCCCCGCCACGCCCCTCGAGTGGGAGAGTGCGACATGTGCTCGGCCCTTTTTCTCCACAATCCATTATGTATGATGCAGTCACGGTACTGCTACGCGAATATTGGCGAACAACGGGCTGGAATGATCAAAGTTCCTACCTGAATTTATCCAAAGCAAGCGATGTGCTTCTTGATTTTGCTGTTCCTCATGGTGTGAGCTTGTCTTCCTTATCTATTTCACCAGAAGCTGCGTTTACAGCCCATACGCGTATTTTGACTGTTCCTTTATCGGGTACTATCGCGTACTCCAATGCCAGAACAAATTCTCCTTTCAACTTTAAATGCGTATGTGATCCACTGCAAAGAATGACTCGCGCGGCTCTGTTTATCGAGCCCGATGCCGGCGTCCCTCATTCTGTGTTTGATCCAAACAAATCACGCGAGATGCTAGTATATGGAGGTGTACATATTCCCAGTGCATGCGTCGAAGCACTTTGTGCTTTAAGACTATCTGATGATTGGCAGCTTTTGACAACAGCTTTCTCACGGGCACCTCGCTATCCTATGGTACCACTTGGTCGGCTGTTGGGCTTGATACCTCCGAAACGCTCAGGTCAAGTGTATCCGCCACCAGACATGTCGGTGGGTCCCCCCGGTGCAACAAACCTTTTATTCACTCTTCAGCATCAAACACCCAAAACAACAGCAGAATATTTGTATTCCTTGGATGATGCTTTATGGGGTGCGCGTGTTTTGCGCCAAGTACATGAGTTTTCTCGAGGCGGGTCACTTTATTCTGGCGCTGAAATATTCTTTAGCGCGGCTGAAAAAAGCGGTGGTGTATCATCTGGTTTGCGATGTACGATGCCTCATGGTGCGTCTTTTATGTTTGGTGGTCCGAAGAGCGGTCCAGCGGTATGGACAATGGTTTTAAACCCCATGATGGGCTATCTGCGCTCGGACTATGTCGCGCGCGTTGATGATGATCTGATGATCGGCACTCGGTTCGACCTGAATGCTTATTCATATCAATCAGACTGGACGCTGGGTGCAGAGTATATTCTTCGTCGTTCTCCAGAAGAAGATACGAACGAAGGGCCTTCCTCGATGCGAGAACGTGTGGGTGTATGGGTGAATCCCAACTCGGCCTCGAACGTGTCCCTCCGAGATCATGAGCTGCCACCCGCGCCTCCTACCAAGCCTCATCAAGTATCTCCGCAACAAAGTGAAAATCCTGTTGAACCTGAATCAGACGCAAAAGCGCTTTCCTCATCAGAGCCATCGGCTTCGACGTCAATGTTTTTAGGCCTACTCAAGGCCCGTCTGAGCATGTCTGGCATACTTTCCCTTCTTTGGGAAGGCCATTGGCGACGGTGCCTAGTATCTGTGGGCCTTCAGTCTCATCTTCAATCGCACGCTGTGTCACATCTAGGAGTAGAAATCAAGTACCTATCCGATACCCAAGGTTGAATCTATTAATGTAACGCATCTTGCCAGTCCGCCGTATTCTCATCGTCGGCCAATGCACCTGCGAAGGACAAGAAGCTCTGAGGTCGGTGAATCTCATCCCAGAACGCAGCGGGGCGAGCCAATTGGAGCGTATAATGGAAGTGCGGTGTCCACTGAGCCGACAGCGACAGCCCATAGTTCCATGCACCATCCGTAGGGGCTAACGTGGTACCGAGAATACGGTCAGTCAGGAGAAGCTGTGCCCTGTCAACCATACTGGTATTGAAGCCTGTCGCCGGTCCAAGCGCATCCGCCGCAGACGCCTTGCGACCCCATTCGAAGCCAGCAACACTCAAAGTATGTGCCGATAAGCTTACCGAACCTGGCGTAAAGGCACACGTAATGCACACGCTATTCGCACCCCATTCGGGATGCGCCGCCATCATGTGCGCATGCGTGGCCACATCCGTCGGCGCCAAATGCGGAAGATCTTGTGCTTGCGTCTTGATCCAGCCCAGAGGCTCAAGATCCTTAAGCATATGCTCATGCGTTGGCAGCTGCTCGGGTAACTCGACACCGGTGTTGCTACCCCGCTGAGGCACCCAGACAATCAGCCTGATTTCTTTCACACCTGGCATATCGGGAGGCGAGGCACCATATAGGTAACCTGCGACCTGAGATCGGAGGTCTGCAGTGATAATGAACGTCTTGAGGATATTCTTAGGAATCACGTAGGTGAGTGCACCCGCATCCTCACGCACATCGTCATTCGATACATACAAGTGCTGACAGCGTAATGGAAGGTTTGTTGCACTCAGCGCACGCACACGCCAGTCACTCTTCGAGCTAAACACTTGGTTTTCGTATTGCGAAGTAGTGATCGTCTGAAGCTCGTCGCCATGGACATTGACGGTGCGCGTTTGCGTAGCCGTGACTTGCTGCTGCGGCTGATTCTGATCAATCTCAGCCATCTGCTGACGCTGTTGTGAAGGCGATGATATCTCCATACCAAGGATGATGTCTCGAATTTCGCTTGACGTCAAGCTTGCAACAGCCACTTGGTTTCGACGACCATAGTCTTGCAAAATCAAGTCACGCAAGGCAATTTCGACTTTGATCCATTCTTCGTCCGAGAATGTCGGCCAGATATGATGTGGCTGAGTTACCGTGTTGATATTGGGCCTCAGAATAATCTTGGTCTTCTCCGAATTGACATGCAAAGCACGCAAGAGCAAAATACATCGTGAGAACGCCGTATAAGGCGAAATGCTCTTGAGCCAATCATCATAGAGTGAATACAGAACCATTTGAGGTTGAGTTGCACGAAGAATCAGGTCTCCAATCTTCTCCAGCTTCATACATGCCTGGAATGGTAGTTGTAGTTGAGATCCCTTGATCACAATATTCGGGAAGTCCAGCAAATGAACTTCCAGTGGATCGAGCATACCTTTCCGCGTTACAATCACTTGTTTAGGTTGTTCCTCTACTGGCAAGGAACGCACCAAAGCTGCCACTTCTTCGGCCGTCTTCCACTTGGCCAATTGTCCGAGTCGCTTTTGACCTGCCCACACCGACGTGTGGATCACCTTAAGGAACAGTTGCCCCGTGCGCGGGTTCAAAATGAAAATGGCACCATTGATTGGCTTTGTCACTAAATTGCCTTCAAATGTTCGATGGATAGTCACGCGATACACGTTAGTATCATCAATCATCCAAATCACCTGGTTGCTGAACAGCTCCGCATAGTTTCCAGAGTTGAGATACGGCTCTGTTGGCTCAGAGCTGTACAATTGTAGACCCTTGCGAATACGTTCGCGAAGCACATAAAGGGCAGGGTTCGCTTTCATGATTTTCGCCATGGCCTGCTGCAGTAGGGGCTTGGATCCTGGGATGTAGGATCCATACGCAGAATGCATATTATAGGCCAAATCAACACCAATCAGAACACCACTTGGCGACGGGTAGATAGATGTGTTGTCTGTGGTATAGTCCAAGTATTTAGCACGACAGTATCGTTCGATATCGTGTGAATCAAAGTCACCCCACCGCAGTTGCACATCAATCCACCATTTGGATCCACTCGCTCCACCCACGACTTCACGCGAATCTGTGAGCAAAGAAGGGTTTGACATGGGCCATTTGTAACTGGCAAACAAAACAATATCGGCGCAAGAAGCATTCATACGGTACGACTTTCGCGGATGAATAGTTTCTTTTTGGACAGTCTCAATTTGAAGAGCCTCGAGTTCTTGATCAAAAACCTGACACAAATCCATGACGATGCTTTCGTGGATTTTTTGCCACAAGTGCGCTCGGAAAAGTTGAATCAAAGAAATTTTTAATGTGGGGATCTTACCATGCATAAAAATACCGGTAAGATCAAGCTGCACCTGGAAACCAACGTACACATTGGCACGGTTGATAGTGGGACTCCACCACAAAGTAAAGCGACGGTTGGGAATTTGGGAAAGACCCGAACGCTGAGCATTCGTAAGCTTCTTGTGCTTCATCTGATCCTCGAAGCCAGATGCCTTCTCCCAGAACAATCCTTCCCATGTTGGGAAGTTACAGCCTTTAAACAATGTGTGCTCGAGACAGCCTTCCACACCACCGAGGGCAGCAATAATATCTGTGCGGTATTGATTCAACTGCCACAACTTGCCATCATGTCGCTGTGAGGTCCACCAGAACGGATTGTACTTGAGCAACTGATACTGCTTGAACTCGTTCCGCAGGCGCCACATCTTGTCGTACGACAAAATAGTGCGGTCTTTTTGGAACAGCGTGTTAATACGCGGAATACCACGATCCCAAGAATCTTCCAAATCCTCAAGAGTGAGGCGCCGATTCTGCGCATTGGCTTCTCGGCGCTTGTGTGCATACTCTGACCATACACGCGAACTGTCCAGAAACTCTGATTCCCAACTCTGAATATAACGGTACAAGTTGGGAATCAGCTGGTCTTCATCATGGCTCATTCCCGAGCGGAAATGGGAGATGCCTGTCTCGGTCTGCTTGGACCAGCGCAAATCCGACTGGGGTATGAGAACATGACCCATGGATAGCATACCAAGACCGCCAAGCTCTTTCGGACTGTAAAACACAACCGGTGGAAACCGTGATGGCATTTTACTGTTTAAACCAATCTTGACCCGAGTCTGGACCTTGTTTTCGCATTTGACCAGGAGGTCCAGTAATTCATTCGTGTGAATCACAGCCTCTCGATAGTATGTCATCAGACCAATCAGGGTCGTGTTCCACTTGTTCACGATCTTGGCGAAGGGAGCCGAGCCAGCAGCCATAAGAATTTGACGAACGCGGTTGTGGAAGCTAGCGATGGACTCGTCTGATACACGCAAATAGGCCTGAGCACTACGCTCACCCGTCTCGGCATTCACAAGCGACCAAACGCCATCACGCTGGTCGCTTATATCACCCTGGCGGACCTTGGGCAGGATACGCACCTCAAATCCTTGCATCGAGAAGAGCAGGTTGGGATTGTCCTTGCTGTAAACACTTACGAATGTGTCATCCCATTCGATCGTTGTTAAGCTGCGAGGAAGCGAATTTTTGACGGTCCAAAATACGGCACGTCCGAGATTTACATCATGCTTGTTTAGTCGCATACGGCAGTCGCGCGGCCAGCACTTTTTGTTGTTGTAGCCGATCAAGTTGCTGTTGTTAGGATCAGGATTGGCACTGAGGTATCGCTGAATTAAATCCCGAGCTTGATCTGCCGTGAAGCGATACAAAATATGCACACGGTCGACGTATCGCATATACATCCGCACGGGGTGCCGCGTCTCTGTATTCTTGTCTTCAAATTGAAGGAAGCCATTTGGCATCTTTGGTGAACCGGCGAGATCACTGGCACGCCGGAGACCAAGAATCAACAAATCAAGGATCAAGCCATAGTATTGAAACACGAAGCCCGAGAATTGTAAACCACGGATTAGACCGTACGAATTCACGTGCGCCATATCCTTCCAGACGATAGATACGTTATTTTTTGCCGTGATGTAGTCAGCCAGGTTGTGATCCATGATCAAACGCAGCAGGCGATTCAGCAACGTTATATCAACTTTGTCAAATACTTTAGACAGCGTCGTCTCCATAAGCACATTGCATTCACCATGCGAAGTGTCCCATACATTTTGAAGATTATTGATACCATTAGACCATTTGTACACCAGTAGAGGAGGCGGCTCTTGATCACTTGGCTTGATCCATGCCGGGAACAAGGCACGCTTATCCGCTTCATACGCCAAATATTGATCAAGGTAAGCGTCTGTGATCTTTTCAATTGGCTCAATGTCGTATGTTGGCACCAACTTGGCGAACGTGTCGAAAAACTCCAAACCCACTTCCTTGAAGGCACGCTGTGTCAGCATGAGTCGCTTGATGCGTGCCAAAGTCTCGTGAGGATTGTCAAATGCTTGCTCGATCAAAGCTAATTCTTCACGCTGCGTTTGGTTTAGACGCCCTTGAACACTGTACGCTTCCTTAAGCTTCTCAAGTGCCAAGACCAAAAGCTTCGTATCATGCTTAAAGTTCAGTGAAGGGAAAGGTATAGGCTGGAATCGCCGACTTTCGAGCCAGTGCACAGTAGACGTATAAATCGCCACAGCCGATTCGGACGTGATATATGGACCATCCTTCAGGTACGCGTTTTGCCGTTCTTGCTCAGCTTTGAGGTATAGACGTGTGAGACGGCCCAAATTCTTGCGGCTTACCGTCTTGTCAACAGTCGCGCCGCGACGGATCCGCTCTCTGTTATAATGAGCCACAGAGGTCCACCAATCTGCCTTAGACTTCACATAACGCAAAATGACATTCTCGATGGCAGTAGGCATACCAGGAACCTTCCAAGGTACATTCGCCTTCCAACAGCGCCAGGCCTCAGTTAAATGCTGAAGAATTGTCTTACTCTTGTTCTGTTTAATACCTTCAGGCATCATGTCAAGCAGATCATGCATGACGGCAGCACGGAGCTCAAGGTCAAAGTGCGATTCAACACGTTGCTTCGTAACAGACTTGCCCCCTGTGCGTCCATTTCGACCCTCAAATTGACGAGCTAGCAAGTTTCCTAGCCAGCGCTCAAGAAGTGGCGTCACACCCCGCATAAAGAAAATCCATACACGCCATGAGGGACCCCAGAAACCAACGCCTGGACCCTTGCCCACAGGTCCCGAATTGAACCGGTAGTAAATGACGTGCTTGAGATCTTTACATGCTCTGATTTGATGCATCACCTTGTATTTGTAACGGTAAATGCCTGTTAGTTGACCAACATGGTTCAGCAAGTACTGCAGACCATCAGCCAGTTGGTATGCGTCACAGTTTCCGAGTCGGTATTGCACATGTGCATCAACGATTAACTTGGTCATCCGTGCCATCTCACGAACTAGATGAAATGCATTACCAAAACGTGATTTTTTACGTTCTTTGGTTGTCAAAGTCTTTACAGGCTTCAGATTCATATTGTAATCCAAATGTAAATACGTCAGAGCTTTGCGGTGGATTAATAAATTCAGCATGTTGAAGCTTTGTCGGACGACCTGTAGGCCTGCTTCTAACCAATCTAGGCGTGTCGTTTGGAAGAACTTGGTCGACTTAAGCTGACGGAATAAATATTTTTTCGACTGGGCCTTGTAGGGACGAGCATGGAGCGTATTGTGTACATATTTCTTGAGCAGCTTTTGATAACTTACGCGCACCTTAACAGGTTGACCAGGAGGACAATGTTCAAGATACCATGCTTTAATCAACGGTACATCGACGGTTCGGCGAGTTATGCCACTGCGTCTGTTATACGGAGGACCCGCCCACCACAGAGAAATCGCATCAGATGTGAGTTCATTTTCAAGAGGTAGATCGTTGAAAAAAGGTTCGATTTCATCTGGCAATGTGAAGGCCATTTCATCGGGAAGTTCATCATCTCCCTGGATATCCTTACCGAACACTGCATCCTCATGAGACAGGACTGGTTCACCATTATTGTAATGCGATCTGAAAAGATCCGGGTTTACCAGGGCCCGACTAGGAATTGGGTTGATGGCGGGATCAAAGTAAAAAGCCGGAAGGTCTGGGTCATCTGTCTGCACATATACATTTTTTGGTTCGTGGTAAGTGCCCAAATAAACAGAACGCGGCCGGCTGTTATAAAGATGCGGGAATGCCACCTTGTATTCTGTACGGATCGGCTGTCGGATAATGACCTTGCGTATATCATTGAACTCGTTCCAGTCATCATCATAGTCATCCATGTCTTTGTACAAGGGCTCAAACTTAGGACCCCCAGGAATGGCGACATTGAGCGATTTGGCCGTGTAGAACGATTTTAGGTCAAAGAGATAAAAGTAGTTCTTGTCACCCATGGTAAAATCACTCTGCAATGTTCGACCAAGTCGATATAATGCCGCCATTTTGGGTAAGTCGAGTGTCCAGAAGCGATATGAGGGACCATTAACATGATTCGCATCTTTTACAAGGGGCTTGTGATCATAGAACCAATCAATTATAGCTGCATCTTCTTCTTCGTCCAGTTCCAGCTGGATGGCTTCCAGGGGTTCAACATCCAGTATATTATCACTGTAATCGATGGGCGGCTCTTCATCGTCGAAAGGAGGAAATCGCATACGCTTGAAATGACGACGATCACGTTTTTCACGACGCATAGCCAGCCACATCGTAGCCCATTGGGCATGATATATGGGCTCGATAACCCTAGGTACCTCATTAACAAAGGTGATGGCACCAGTAACGTGGTACAAGACGGGCACTTCACGCACTTGCTCCCATGGCATAGGTATATTCTCCAGCAACTTCAGCATAGCGTGTGGGACATATTTAAGCGCACCTAAATGTACACGCTTTTCAGCGCGATATTTGCGGTTGCTCATGTCACCATGATCCTTCACAATTTTGCGAACGTGCTCAGGTGGAAGCTCTTGTTTACCCGTATCAACGAAGGCTGTTTTACCTCTTCTGTCTCCATACTTGCGACTTTGAGTTTGCTTCCATTTACGCGCTTTGACAGCTAACTCTGCTGGGCTCATGGGTCTGGATTCGGCGACGGAAGTCGCTCCAGTAGAGGTTGGACCAGGTATACCCATGAAACCTGGCGGTGGTTTGGCAGCCATATTGTGTTGGATATTTTGATTACCAACCGAATATATTCAACCAAACACTATAGACGTAGTAGCACGCCTGTTTGCCACTTGCGCTAAAGTGCGTTGGTTGGGGCTAGGGAGATAAAAATACAAAAGACGCGCCCGAAGACTACAACGATGCTGTGCTGACTAAACTACTTAATCCATCTCTTCATCGACTAGCTGGTCTGCCTCAGAGACGGCGGGAGCGGTTGAAGAGGTGATTGATTCTTTATCAGACGCCGCCTTGAATTTTGGAGCAGCTGGGCGCGGAAGCTGCTTGATTTTAATTTGCGCATTGGCGGACGCGCCCTGAGGCTCCGATTGGACGCCCATCATTTTCGAGACCATAGACGATAGCATATCAGTCTGCTTACGAGCAGGGTGGAGATCAATGTATTTAGAAGAAACTTCCGAAAGAAGCTGTAGGGAGTCAGTGTAGTAAATAACGTACATCAACAAGAGACTCCATACCGGTTAGACCGCCATCCTGAACAAACTGTCGCAGAAGCGATTGCCATGCAGCCTTCATCTCGTTTGAGACGGGAGCTTTTGTGCTTTGTATGTCGCAAACAAGCGCCACTGCATTTTGTGAAAAGTTCAGAGGCGGGCTTGCTGTCATGTACATAGCTGTGGTGAACTTGGATACACTAGAAGGCGACTTGTATTCGCGCGGATTAGGCTTGACAGGCAAGAGTAAAGATGGATGACGTTCTGTGGCAGATTTAACGTAGGCTCGAATAAACGCCAGAGCACTCTGAGGCTTTTCCACGAGCATTAGACTGGTAGACGTAAGCATGGTATTCAACAACGTACGGAATCCAGCCGCGGAGAGCAAATGTACCTGAGAGAACACGCTCCACCGAATCAGCGGGTGGCTGATTGTCATTTGATTCAGCTAAGGTTTTAGAGTACGCAGCATTCCAGTCCAGGAGCATATTGGCAAGGTCTGAAGCGTATTCTTCATCGTTTCCCGCAGCTCCGATCAAATGCTTCTCTGCCTCGAACCACTGGTTGTCTATTGTTAACCAAAATGGCAGACGTACCTTGTGTAAGCAGCTTGGACAGTAGTACATTTAGTTGAGGATCGCCCAATGAGTTGCCTGTAGCTTTGACGGCCCACTTGCTAGCAGCTGCGATGGACTTGCGGCGCCATGTAGGTGAGGTTGTTCTAGAGAGAATAGATATAATTCGTTTACGATTTTCATCATCCATCTTGACGTCAGCCTGTGTGTAAACATCGAGAAGATATTCTGTAATGTCGCATGCACTTCCTTCCTCCTTCATGTCTAAAAGCCTCTGTGCCCCATCTTCGAGTACATGAATGGCCTTGTCAAACATCTTTTTACGCAAAAGACGCACAGTTGTCGTGCGCAACTTCATCTGAAGCTCATAGGCACCATTTCCGCCAGGCAGCTCTTCGGTTGAGTTCATGTCGAGCGAAGTTTGTTGCAGTGCTGCAATTTGGCCCCAGGCTCGTTTCCACCGCTGGGCTCGCGTGCTATGTGATTCGGCCGATCTACACGAGGCAGGCCAAGCGCTCAATGCCTGCACGGTCCAAGCGCATCGTGCGCCATTCGTCCATCATGATGGCGCCAAGTGTGTTTTTATAGAAACCGATAGACGGACTAGAAATGTGAGCATCATCAATGAACATACCTATTCCAAGTTAAGACGCTCCATTCAACGCGTAAGCATTCCTTTTCTTTCGCAATTTCACCCAGACGCTTGAATAGATGTTTTCCAATTCCCTGGTTTCTGTACTCTGGCATGACATACAAATCTTCCAGATAAAGTGTCGGACGAGATGTCCATGTCGAGTAAGCGTAGTAGTACTTAGATTTGTAAGTGGTTGAAACGCAGGAGTTACACACCAGCGAAAAACCTATAGGTTTCTTGCATTGGTCATCTTTTTCAACCTCTGCGATGACCACGTACGCATACGGATTTTCGAACAAAGTATTTGTTAGCTAGATAAAGAATGTGCGTAAGCCTTGTTACAGGAACATACAGATTCCTCAGTGGCTTGAACCTGATCTAGTGCTTTTTCATAGATTGCCAGCTGCTTAATCTAGTTTTCCAGTCAGATAAATTTTCACGCACGAATTCGAGGATCGTTGGAACATCTTCGCGCGTAGCGTTACGGATGTGTGGCACGGCCATGGCTGTATCTCGGAACAATCATCCCTTTCCTACCCTCTCAAGTACGCCGCCCGTGGCAAAACGCTTATCTAATGGAAGTGGCCATGTAACTATGTATGCAAAGGTACACTAGATAGCAGCTCCGCATGCATCGAACGTCCTTGTATTGTTCAAGAATAAATGGGTATCATCCCTTATAGCAAAATATTCAGGGCCGTTGGACATATGCAACAGGGCAGCATGCTACGTTCATTTATCTCGTGTTGATGGATTCAAGACCCTCTAGGCTGTTGACACTGTTTCCTCGGATAACCTAATAAAGTAAGCCTTTACTTAAAGAGTTAAACATACCACTGTACCGCAGTGTGCACCATCAACCCAAAGGTGTTGATTGTTTTCCGCCTGAACTTGCTCCACGGCTTCATCCACCACAATGTTCAAAAATAGATCATATCCGCGTAAGTTGCCTTTAATCTTTCGTCCTCCTTGTATGTTAATGAGTACATTTTTGTCAAGGAAGCGCTTGAGTTCGGGCTGGGAAACTTTGGACATGAGAATAAGCGCGAAAGATGGTGGATAGGCGGAATCGTCTGCGTGGTCAAAAATGCATCTTATATTCAGATTCACACCCTCCACATACCATGATGCCCCCGACCACGATCACTTTCAACGCTTTAAACGGCAAAGGCACTTCTCAATATAAGGATAACGCTCTACTTGGTAGCTGCAAACCCATGTTCTGTCTTTTAGGGTCTCGTAGAATAGTTCCAATCTCTGAACAGCAACGTGCATAATGTCCATGGTTGAAATCTCGATTTCTCACGATCAAACGACTTGTATCAGGTTTCCCCCCCCCCCCTATGAGATGATGCAAATAAAGGCCTCATGATATATCATCGAGTAGAGCCTAGCATGATAAGCATAGTCAGGAAAGGCCTTGTGGCATGCACTGTTCATGTGCGTCGTGTCACGTGAAGTGGTCCCTTGTCGGAGAACCAAGTCAGTGTTAGTTACACTTGATTCAGCAGCGACTGGGCAACATGGGCGACAGCTCAAACAGTCAGACATTATCGCCTATACAAATACAGGCAGATACTAATTTAAATCAGAACACATCGCATGTCGTGTTTGACCACGATGATCTAGAGGGAGGATATGACCATAATGACCGTGTTCCTTATCGTGGTGCGGCTTCTGTACTAGATCGCGTGCGGTACATACTTGGGCGATTTGGAAAATTAACTGGTATGCGGATACCTGGTACAGCGTATGCTTCCTTAAGCTCAGGGGGAAGGGACGCTTTGTCCGGATCCCGCAGAATGGGCGGTGGTATCCACCAAGATGGGGTATTCTCGAACTTGAACGCTAAACCAGACGCCATGCGTTCTTCAGTAGATCCTCATGACCGTGGTGATGATGATGATATTGTACGTGTATTTCGATACTTACTTAAGGCTGATGATACGCTTCCACCGACATATGAAGTGGCAGCTGCCGATACTGCGCCTTCGTATTGGGAAAGCAATGTGTTCGGCGGGAGTGCTTTGGTTGACTCTGAAGGCATATGGTCAGAAAACAGCACTCATGTGGGTGAAATTCCAGATATGATGCAGGACGGAATGATGGTTGGAACTATCTTTGCATTTTGCTGGAACTTATTTGTTAGTGCCTCGTTCCAATTTATCGGATTTATTCTCACGTTCCTCCTTCACTCGACGCACGCAGCAAAATATGGAAGTCGTGTTGGTCTTGGAGCTTCTTTCGTACAATATGGATTGGACATGCGCTTGACCTTGGATGCTAGTTTAGCCCGTGCTTCGCAAGACGATGAAGATGACGAGATCGTGTCCATGCCATCTCCTGGAGCCGTTCAGCGTTCAAGAATCGGATGTGACCTTCTGATTGCTTTTGGTGTATTTATTTGTGTCGAGGCTTGTATCAAGTTCATGCTTCTATATCGTAAAAGCTCCAGGATTGTAGCTGAAGCGCGCAGACAAGAGCAACAAACCCTGACTATACCAGATCCTGAAAATTCATCGCCTTCAGAGGTCAGAGGGTCTTATGCCGCCCGCTTTGTAAACTGGATACGTACTGGCCCAGTAACCATGGTTTCTAATATATTGCAAAACATTCAGAATGCTGTTTCTCACGACCTTAGCATTTTTATGGGTGAACCAATGGCACATACAGCTGAGGACTACATAATTCGACCTGGTTATGGATTTGCTCAGGATCCTGTTATTTTCTCAATTCATCATGGTAATACACACTCCAACATGGATGACGAAACTGTTGCACATTCTTTGGGTCTCACGAACCCATTCACTGGCCGGGTACATGATTTCGATGAAGAGGAAATCGGTCATGAATTAAGGGCTGTGCGTTTTATGTGATCTCAACATACCCATTTTTGCTACAATATCCGCTTCATGCCGAACCCTAGATTCATATTTGTACAGCTAGCTTTGTTGCAATGCATTGATGAATAAATACATGACTATCCAAATGGACATTTCATTGATATACATTAGGAATAGATGTAAACACAGGGCGATCTTCAACATGTTGCGATCGCAAAAGCTGCGGCAAGAATAAGCTCCCTCGATCTTCCATTTAGTACTATTGCTGAGGCTCGAGCCGTTTTTGCGCTATATTTCGACCTTTATCATTTTCGCAAGCACTCACAAAAAATTGTCTTAGGCATGTAAGCTCAAAACACATGTACTTTTCAGTATATATCGAGCCATTTTCTGCCTTGGGTTTCACTTGATTACATTTGGCGCAAGAGCGAAGCATTCATAGGCACACCATGGCCAGGAAGATTCTTAGTTAAATCTTTGGGTTTTAGGTTCAAAAGCGCCTGCGCGGTTCTTTGTTTAGACCGTAAATTGGGGGTTTGTGTGCAAATTACGACCAAATTTACGGAGACATTTCGTGTTTGGCTAGTGACGAAGCCGCTGGGGGCTAAGTGGAAGGCATGATGATTTCCTCTAAAAAAAATCGGCCGAAATTCCGTATGGATGGATGCCACTGGGTTTGGCACCGTCATTGCCCCCAAAGCTGATGTTCCATCCCCCCGGAAACACTCAACGCTTGATTCAAACATTACCATCACTTCCTCAACGTCCTTCGTTACCCCTCCCTCCTGAAGATACACATGCAAAACATTTCACTTGGGAATACATGAAAGATGTATTCGAAGCGTTTTCAAAACGTGAACTTGCAATGGAAATGCGCATCGATGCTTTGTGTTTCGAAGCTGAAAAAAGCTTAAGTGAACTTGAACACAACGAAAGTTCGTCCAATTCTTCCATGAATGGCACGAATCCTTTACTCGGAATTCGTCTTCTACAACATGTCGACTTGCTCGACAAAGAAAATCAAGATCTCACCAAAAGAATCAATGAGCTTATGCTCACATCATCAGATCGGCATATTCAGGAGCTAAAGCGTGAAATTGAAGGTGCGTGACCCAAATTTTGACACTAGACTCCCACAAACTCATTTTAGCGCTTGATATCGCACTCACTGATGCAGAAAAACATTCCAAAACATTAGAAGCACCAAAATCAAGTCCCATGTCATGATAAATAGTTGAAATTGCTGCTTTCTGTACTCTCACACGGCTTCCATGTTGACATTCGTGCCGTAAATTCCACTTGTGTCCCTGTTAATTTTGGAGGTCACAGGTAAATCTCCACAATCTTATTCTACCGGCTGGCTACCATCATTACTCCGCTCGGTGGCAATTGCCAAAAATGTCGGGCTCAAGAACGTATGGGTGTGCATGCAATATAATAAATACTTTAAAGATCAGAGGGACTGTCTGCAATGCGCTACTATATTCATCAGTCAGGCAGCACAGTGTTCGCTCGATCCATACATCCATGCGACTTTCCTCCCGCGATTCTCCCGCAGCCGATGACGATTCCGACGTACATGTTTTTTATCCTGATGTTGCAGGCGCTATAAAGCAAATTGAATCAAATCAAGTTTACGAAGAGCAGGATAATTTTGATTATGATCTCACTATGGATTCAAACGCGCAGGTATGGATGCTCTCTCAATCGATGGCCGAAGGAGAAGGTAAGCCTTTCGAATGTATTCCCTCCTCCTCTCTTTTACAAGAAAAAAATAATACGCACGAATCTGTGTTGCGTCAAAGTGCGATGCTCGATCGCAATGCCTCTACCTTGGCAGCTCGAAACGCACGTAATCGCTCAATGCTAGGTACAGGATTCTCGAAACGATCTATCGGAACATTACGACACTTCTCCAGCACAAATTCAATATGCTTCCAGAAAACGCTTTATCAATATGCGACTCTTGGATCTACTCCTTACGATGTTTTACATATATCAAAAAAGGCCACTCGCAGTGAAATTAAATCGAGTTACTACGCGCTCGTAAAAGAGTTACATCCGGATACTGCAAGTCCAAATTTATCTGATAAAGAAAAAAATGCAAGGCTTGAGAAGTTTCGCACCGCTGTTCAAGCCTACGAGTTATTAATGGATAATAAAAAGCGCTCCATGTATGATCAATTTGGTGTCGGATGGGCGGACCATGGTCGTTCTCGATCAGCAACATTTAGACCTCGTTCTGACGACGATTTTGAGCACTGGCAAATGTGGACAGAAATCTTGCGCCGCGCCAAGCACCGCCACGCTGCTTCTTGGCAGCGCATGGCACAAAATCCATACTATCAATACCATTTCTATGGCTACACAAGGATGACACCAGAGGACATGAAAAAACAGAGAGAAGCTACGCCGTTGAATCAAAAAATTTTTGTTGCATTGTTTGTCTTCACGAGCGTTTTGACAGTCATTCAGATCGGTGGTTTACGCGCATATGGCACGCGCGATTCAAACATCGCCATACGTCACAGTGCAGAAATTGCTCAAAACTTGGAAAATGCTCGACAAGTAGCACGGAGTGAAGAAGGCCTTCAACGTCAACGACAAATGTTGGAACGTGCTCGTGAACACAAACGTGCTCGCGAAGAATACATGCTTGATGCATTACCCACATCTTCTTGAGTTTCCCAATAGTCGTTCATAAGGACTTGCGACCACTGATGATCTCTACGTATTCTTTGCATTTGGTCCACCAAAAATCTGTGCCTCGTCGGTTAGCAAAGTCTGCATGCTCCACCATTTGTGCAACGGGAGTGATGATTGTGTCTGCTTGTCGGACTGTGATCATGGCTGAGGGCGGATCCCATGCAGAGGAGGAGCCTGCGTGCTGTTCCAAAAACTCGCAACACCTCACAGCGAGCCGAGAAGCCTGAACGCGATCCAGTGGCGACGGTATGCCTCCCTGTAGTACATGACTTAGGCTTTCGTAGCGGCTGTCGAAATCATCACGGCCCTCCTCTCCATAGATTTGTGCGATCATCTGTGCAGTGTATACAGATGAAGCTTTTTCATTGCAAATTACCAGGCGTCCATCGTTGGCAAATTCAGGGTCTTGACTGAACCGCCTGTGCAAAAATTGAATGTCTTCGTTGAGCTGCTGTAAATTCACTCCCTCCTCTGGTGTATAAACAATAGAGGCAGACGTTGCCAACGCACCCATGACAGCGACAAAACCGCATTGACCACCCTGTACCTCGACAACAAACACTCGGTTTCGGGATGCCGATGCTGACTGGATGATCATGTCGCAAGTGTGCGCCAATACGTCGAGAGATGTATATGTGCCAAGCGAGTACTCGTTCATAGGCACATTGTTCGACAAGGTCGCGGGTAAGCCGATCAAAGGAATACGGAGCGCGGGAAATTCAGGGCGGGCTTCACTCAGAATCTTGATGGAAGTAAATGCCTCAAAACCTCCAATAATCAAAAGACCCTGGATGTTGTGCTTTTGCAATTGCTTCGCCACACCATGTAGATCCACATTAGGCAAAACACGGTTCACACCGAGCTCAGAGCCACCAGATGATGCCCATGAATCAACGCGGAGCCATGTTGCTTTAAACACCAGATCCTTAAGCAATCCAACAAAGCCATTATTGATCAAAAGAGGTGTATGTCCACGTCGAAGACAGAAGCGCACAGCCGTACGTGTTGCCGTGTTCATCCCGCCAGCAGGCGCACCGACATGCATGATACCCATGCGAATAGTATTCGATGGCTGATGCATCGAAGGTACAGCAGCGGCATTATACGTAAATGTATCGAGACCTTCACGAAAATCGGAGCCCCTCTGACTTAATGCCTCCTCAAAACGTTGGTCCGAAATGGCCTTCGCCAAAAGACCATTAGATTGGATCGACTCACGCAAAAGAAGACGCTTGATGCGACCCTTACGAATACCGATAATGTAGGATGGTTTACCCGGTTCGTCTTCCAGCAATGCCCGTAAAGCATCGATGCCCTGCAGAGTTGCCAAAATACGATCATTGGCATCTGGACGTCCACCACGCTGGGTGTGTCCAAGCGTCGTCACTCGCGTGTCCAAATGCAAATCCTGTGATAGCACTTCTGCCACCATATTGGGCTTGATGGGTTGTAAATGTACGTCTATAGCGCCCTCAGCAATAATAACAATCGACTTGCGTTTACCTTTCTCGCGTATGGCAAGAAGCGAATCACGAAGATGTTGGCGCCAATCCTCAGGAGGAGGTCTTTCGGGCACATAGACATAGTCTGCACCACATGCAGTGGCGGCCATCAATGCAAGCCACCCACAGTGTCGACCCATGACTTCGATCACAAAGGCACGACTGTGTGACGATGCCGTGCTCGAAATCGAGTCAAGGGACTCCGAAATACGTAGCAATGCTGTGGATGAGCCAATCGTCAAGTCTGTACAAGTCAAATCATTATCAATGGAAGCGACGAGACCAGCAATGTGTAAATGTTGAAATCTGACAGCCTGCTCATTCGTGATTCGATCTTGGTTTAACAATGACTCGACCAAAGACGGCCACTCATTACGGAAAATATCGGCCCCCGTCAAACTTCCATCGCCGCCACAAACGACTAATGAGTCGATGCCGTTGCTAATGAGATTAAAAGCGCCCTGCAGACGTCCCTCCCGACTCATAAATTCTTTGCATCGCGCGGATCCAATCAGCGTTCCACCTTGGTTCTCCCAACCACGAACATCGTCCCAACCAACCCTTAGGATGTATTGATCGTGAAACTTGGAATCATCGCCACCCAGATCTCCTAAACGTAAAAAGTCACCACATCCATACGATAATGCATTTTGCCCTAAGTTCGCTTCTTCGGCGGCAAGAATGTCCTGATTGCGATTACCTTTCAGTAGCCCTGCAAAGCCTTCACGAATGACAAATGTCTCGAGTCCTTTATACAACGCCATCTTAATAACTGCACATATAGCCGAGTTCATGCCTGAACAGTCGCCTCCTGATGTCAGGATGGCAAGTCGACGCCCTTGTATTTCATCCATATTCGTGGTGTAAGGATAACCGTGCGGGAATCATGCAACTTTCTCCACCAAAATTAATTGCGCCCAAAGCAGCAGTTTGCTGCATGTTTTGACCAAGTGTGGTGGCTTTGTGCCACTCGAGCCATTTTTTAGTGCTCTATTCGTCATGCACAGCAAAATATACGGGCACTTTTCTTTACTCAACACGCCGAGCACTGGGCACATATACTTTATCAGCCTCTGACATGAAGCCTGTGATGCATAGGTGGGTTCTTGAGTCGTGCCGATCTTTGATGCATCAGCTCTGAGATCGCACACAGGCCAGCAAGCTAATATATGGCTACGTGATTAATTGTCTGTTTGGTAAGATAAGAAGCAAAAACCTTGGAACATGCGAATAGCATCTAGACTGATCTCTTTTTAATCCAGACACGATTAATGAGAACGAAAGCCGCCATCCGAAGGCTTGCGTTAAGCAATCCGCTGTTCGAATTCGTAATGTTCCAATTGTGCCCAACTATGCACTATTTGAACATCGATACTTTGGCAATAAGTAGAACGAAATTCGGAGTTTGTTCGGCTTATTCGAAAGTTGCCAACCTCGGCAGGACAAAAACCGCTGCTTGCGCCAATCTGACTGTGGATGTAAATACCAGTGTGATCAGTCCATGCAATGCTTGGTCAATTGCTCGGACGCCATGAACGTTTTGTTGACCAGGGCACAACTTCCAATTGGTCGAGTTAGAAGGCCAGACCCACACGTATTTTGACGAATGCTGGTAACCAAATGCACGTGGTGGGACAAGAGATACCCAATCACCACCATTAATGACCCAGCGAAGCTTATCCCCAACACTTTCGTCAACAAACGAGTCAAATGTAGGCTTATTTACTCAGAGTAGGCCAAGCAGGAAAGCCCTGCGGAGACATCCTTCGAGACGAAAGTGAACCTCCATGGCACCAGGTAATCCCATAGCAGCACCAATCGAACGTCCAACGATAGTCACTCGTTTTTCATTTTTCTTTCCCTTAAACTCCTTCACCATAGTTAGGCTACGATCGACAAGATCGGTGTAGGCCTTCTGAAAACCAATCATAACCATGGTTCCCCTTGGATAATACAGAATAAATCGATGGTCAGGCTCAACTTGACGGAACTGTGCATCATGCAAGTCGGAGAGAAGAGGGTGTGTCCACGCCGTGGAATGCAAACACAATACCCAGGATATCAGAATGAAAAATGTTCACATGTTGCCTAAAGTCTCCGTCACCACTTCCAACGGAAGGGTCTCCTCACCGACCTTCAAATTATAATTGTGAACTTCCTTGGCGCAATACTTTTTTTTTGCGCCAGACCAGCAGCCTGACTCAATTCATCAATGTATATGGCACATCGACGTGTTGTTCCGCTGAGCTTGTCGCACGAGTTGAAAGCGGCGCTGCTTAAACGACTGCAAGTGATGCGAAAGGATGGACCAATACTTGAACGAAGCGCATAGCTTTGCCGGTCACTGTCCGGCTCGTCCACCACATACCACTCATGAGCAGCATGCTTGTTTTTCCTGGCATCCAATGGAACGAGTCGGATGTATAGAGACTGCCGTATATAGCCGTAACCCTGGGTATTCATGCACGTTATTCATCATTTGAATCGTAGATTTATGGGGACGCTTGCAGGTGTTTTTTCTATTCGTTGGATTTGGATGTGATACCTGCAAGGAATATCATTCTTTTCTTCCTTGTGTGGAGTGACCAATGACGGACCCAGCTTCTGACCAATAAAGTATCTATCCAAACCTGTGGTTCATATTAGTATTGGATAAGCAAATCATTTTGCATATTCTCCCCACAATATGGTGATCCGGGCCGGGGTAATGACAAGTATATAAGCACAGCCGTTGACCCCCCAACTTGTGTCTACAACCTCAATGCTCCTCAACCGTATTGCTCTGTTTGCTGCAAGCTGCGCGGCTCTTGTGTCTGCCGGTCCGTTGAACTTCCATGCCGGTAGTTCCAAGGATCAGCCGGTCCCCAACAACTGGAACACTAAGGAAATTTCCCAGGCTGCGGGTCTCGTTCAACAGACCTATTGTGACCGTTCGACTACTAAGCCTGGTCTAAAGATAGGAGATTCTACTCTTCTTTTCACTGCTGGTAATGGTGACCGTCGCCAGCGCTTCAATGTGTACCACTCGGAGAGCCTTGGAATTGCCGTGGCCATTGAAGGTACGAACCTGACCTCGATTACGTCGGATCTCCACGATGTTAAGGGCCTGCCTGTCTTGCCTCATCCACGCTATCGCTCGTATTATCCCGAGGGTACGAGGGTGATGCACGGCTTCCAGGAGGCCTATGTCGATATTATGGACGATATGGTTCGCGCTATCGAAAAGTACAAGAAGGAGAAAAATGAAAAGCGTGTCACGATTATTGGTCACTCGCTAGGTGCTGCTATGGGTCTACTTGCTGCTATGGATGTTGAGCTCCGCCTGAATGACGGTATTTTAAAGACCTATCTATTTGGCCTGCCCCGCGTTGGTAACCCAACTTTCGCTGGATTCGTTGACGAAAAAATCGGACATAAATTCTACTCAGTCATAAATGGTCAGGACTGGGTTCCTACTGTTCCACCTCGTCTCCTTGGTTATCAGCACCCATCGAACTACTTGTGGATTTACCCAGGCAACTCTACGAATGCTAAGATCTATCCCGGTCAGGAAAACGTCCACGGTATTCTCACTGTACCCCGCGCCCCTAACTTCTTCGACCATCAGGGTGTGTACTTCCACACTCAAATCGGTGCTTCCTTCGGTCAGTGCCCTGCCAAAGTTGGCAACATGTAACTTTAATACTCGTTGTACGCAGACCACATACCGCACCAATTTATAATAGAATTTTACGCATTTAGAAATGCATGGGTGAGCCTTGTCTCTTTGCAATCCTGATAGAGTCTCCTATGCATGCTTTTCTGAATTTTCAGGCTCATTGGATCGATTCAAATGCTCACCCTTCCTTTTTTGGTTGCTCGGATATTTCAGGATAATGACCGAGATAGGTGTGTCTCCCGATTTAAGGTTTTGTGGGGCTCCCCAACAAGACCTGTCATGTGTAATTAAACTCTGCGTGGGGCACATTTTTGAATTGCGTGCACATCCGACGAATATCTAGGCCCGAATCTATTGTACGGCCCGTCAAATAGTGATGTGTAAGCTTACATATATTACTAATACAAATGACTAATCACTAAGAAATACATAGGCATGGTGCCAACGCGCGAGTGTCTGTCTGTAGCCCTGGCTTGTCCAAAATCGACGATGACTGAAGACTTGCCTACCAAAGACGTGTCACCTGCACCCGGTCATCATGGTACGTGAAAACTCAAAAAATAATTTAACAGAGACAGGAAACCTCAATGCCGACCAAAAATCGAAGTTGTCTTTTATGTGGGACCTTGTTTTTACCGTGCTGAATCACCCCGACAAAGCAGTAAAGGGCGAGTTCAGCGAGGAAGACGAGCTTGGTCATCACGATGCTCATCTTTCGAAACAAGATCAGCAGAAGCAAGCTAAGTCCTTAAAGGAAGAACAAGAGGCACTTCAGGAATTGTTTGCGACTCATGGGGTGGAAGAGTTTCATGACCAACTCTGGTTCTTGTTTGGTCCCGATATTCCTGACATGATCATGCTCAAGTTTCTTCGTGCTCGCAAGTGGAATGTGCATCGTGCATTCGCAATGCTGTGTAAGTGTGTCAAGTGGCGTATTGAAAGTGATGTGATGGGTATCGTCGCCAAAGGTGATTTGGGGCTGTCAAGAGAAGACCCGACATACGCCATCCAGGGTCCTGCAGAAAAAGTATACTCTCTAGGCTATTCGGATAAGAATGTCATGCCTGTGATCATGATTCATGTGAAAAACCACGTTGCCGCTGCCCAGCCCGCAGAAACAATGACAAAGTTCGTCATTTCTGCTGCTGAGACCTTCCGTACCCTTGTCGTTTATCCAAATGACAAAGTCATTGTTGTCTTCGACATGTCTGGATTTGGCATGAGAAATATGGACTGGCATTCATTAATGACCGTTTTGAAGATCTTGGAGGGATACTACCCGGAAACATTGGCAAAGCTATACATTTATCGGGCCCCATGGATTTTTCAAGGTATTTGGAAGGCTATCAACCCTCTTCTCGATCCAGAAATCCGTAATAAAATTAATTTTTGCAATAAGTCCAACGAATTGGACGTGGTACCGCAGTATATTTGTGAAGACACTATCGGAGGAGATCAGATTGATGTCGTCAAGTGGGTCGAGCCGCTGCCCGGTGAAAAGGAAGGCCTTGATCGCAATGATCCAAAGCGCCAAGAAATGTGGAAGTCTTATCGCGACATTTCCCGGGACTACGAAGAAGTCACGAAAAAGTGGATCATTTCGGATGGTCAGGATGACACACTGAATGCAGAACGTGATCTACAATCCAAGCGACTTCGCTTAAAGTTTATTGAATTAGAACCATTTATCCGTGCCAGGTCGATGTATCAACGAGCAGGAATTATAAACGAAGATCTTCTTTTGCAATTTAACTACAAGCAAAAGGATGGTCGCGTACTTAGACAAGTGATTGGTGCAGACTATGCCCGTCCTGCTTTAGCAAAAGCTGTTGATGCTTATACGAAAAGATCCGAGAAGTCTAGGTGGTCCACTGTGTCTGAAAATGGTATCGCATCCAAGGAGAAATCTGGGATGAAAGCAGGCATGGCAGGTGCTACGAGCACAGAAAGTTTCGCTGCTGGCACGCGCCAGAGCAAAAATGTCGCTGCCAATCAAGATGTCAGAACAAGTAATGACATGACTGACCAACGTCAACATTGGTCGGCCGAAAATTCATTTGATCGTGACCAGAAAGGCCGCACCAGTTTGTTAGTGGAAACGCGAGAAAATCGTCTGCCAGAATCCAACATGGTAGGCAGCGCTGCCACAACTAGCGCTAGCGCTAATGCTTCGGAGAATGTAACTAAGCATTCGATGGGTCAGTCTCAAGTTCCCGAGATGTTTAATGCCAATCGACAGTACCGACCCCGCGGTGGTTCGAATGCTCCCTCCATCGTTTCATCTATGAGCGACGACGTGTTTGTGGATGCCGATGATTTTGAAGAGCACGATTCGAGTGTCACGAACGGCCTGCGTGAAATGGATACAGGAGAATCTGGAGGTATGCATACTGTTGGCGACAGCTGGCACAGTGAAATCAAGCGAAGTTCCGGTGTGCCTGATCGCAGCAAACGCATCCCTACTCATTCGAGTGGTCGTCGTGCTCAGCACATGGAGGCCGAGGATGATCAGCTGGCGGGATTTCCTAACCTTGCTCACTCTGAAAAATTGGAAGAAATCGCGGATAACAACGAGAAAATGCGTGAACCCTTTGACCCTACTGCTGGGCGTAAGAAACCCAGCCTTTTCTCTCGTTTGATGTGTTGCGGTAGGACAACAGAATAAAGGACTTTCTTTAACTTCTCAAAACAGTAAAATATAACATTGCTATAGAAAATTAATACAGTGTACGCTGCTCCCTTGATGCATATGTATATTGGCAGTACGGTTTGAGTGGCGCGCGTCGATATTTGTGACCCCCGGCAAATGTTCGGGTGGAGGTTTGTCACACGCACCAGAACGACGCTTCGTAACACCAGTGACAGCAGTTATATCTGCATTCTTTCCTTGCTATCGTCCATTTCTTTTTGCTTATCGAAAAGCATTGACAAATTTTGAAGTCATAACAAATGAAGTCTACAGAAAAGGACAACGAAGATGAGGCTTCATTTGTGAACATAAACCTGGATGACCGGCAGACTCCTCGACCTACAATGGATGCACTCGCCACCCCCATCAGCAACCTACGCATGGGTTGGATGTCCCAAATGTCTTTGCAAAACCATTTACATTCACCCTCGCACGAGAGTCTCAACAGAATTCAAAATAAGACAATAGCATCTTCATCGACCCCTAACCTTGCTTTACCGAAAAGGAACCAAGAAGAGGTATTTCGTGAACACACACCCTTTCCTTGTACAGTTGGAGAAAAAAATAGTCCATTGAAACGGGGTGTGGAAGGAAAATACAGGAGCCGGACTGAGGCTCCTGGGTCTTCGTCTCGTCTTCGGCCTTTGCTCTTGGCTGGAAAAGGCCCAGCTCCACCCAGGGGCGTTGTATACGACCACAATATGGTTCCTGGTGTCAGCATGACAGTACAAGACTCGAATGGTGAATTGGTGTCTGTTAGGTCACCTAACAAATTTGATTCTTCCGAATATTTCCCCCCCAGATTCTCATACAATGCAGCTGAGAGCCCGCTTCCCAAGAAAGGATCTTCATCATGGAAAGATGCGGATGACAACACCAATGCTACAAACAATGACATATCTTTCGAAATGGATTCTGTTTCACCGAAAAATTCGACACAAAATGTACGTGCTGGATTATCTACAGTACCAACTGAAGCACGAGCGGGAAGTTCGGCTAGAATGCCTTCCAACCAAATAATGCCACCTCTACATGTTCCAAAAGGAAGGTCTTCAAATTTGACACGTATGCCACATCTTCCACCCAAACCGCGGAAAGAAGAAGCAAAACATCTCGCCGATTTCGAACGTATGATGCACGAGTCAAAACAAGCTGAAAAACGGCGCGTTGTTTCTCGCAGGTCTGAGCTACGAAAACGACAGGAAGATGAAGAACATGCGCGCCTTGTATGGGAACGCGAAATCATGCCCTGCTGGACACGCGCTAGAGAAGACGAAAAACTGTGGAATCTATGGTGGGGAGGAATACCACAAGTCTTACGTGCACGTTTGTGGCCACGAGCGTGTGGAAATGATCTTATGCTGTCTCACAAGCTTTTTCCACGTGCGTTAGAGTCAGCACAAAGGGCAATCGCTTCTAGTGCGTTTCCAGACGATTTGATGGAAGCAATCAAAAAAGACATCACTCAGACCTTGCCAAGTTTACGCCTTTTTGATGAGCAAACCGGTCCTCTTTATCAAGACTTGATTGATGTTTTACTGGCATTCGTCTTCGTTCGAGCTGACGAGGCATCACAGCGTGAACAGCTAGGATCTACGGATGTGGCATTTGTTCATTCTAAGTACACGCTCTATGTGCCTGGTGTAGCAAACCTGGCTGCAATACTAGTAATGAACCTCACTCCAACACAGTCCCTCATTCTTCTTTTGAACTTGATCGCGAAAAAAAGTTGGCTCAAAGCCATTTATGGCCTCCAAGCCAAGTCGGGAACAGAGGATCTATCACCACAAGCCCTTCCTATCGAGCTGCAAGGATACGAGCGCGTTTTCAATGCTCTTCTTGCTGAACGAATGCCAAATATATATGCAAATTTACACAAAGCTGGTGTTCTTCCAGCAGAATATGTGCGCGAGTGGGTTCGCACGCTATTTGTGCCATGGGTTGAAATCGATACAGCTGCGCGTTTGTGGGATATCATGTACGTGTACGATTGTACTGACAAAGGTAGACTTTTAGATGATGGTGATTCAGTTTTGTTCCGTGTATCACTCGCGTTTCTCGAATTACTTGAACCCCGTCTATTTGTTCGGGACAGAGACGAGCTTGTCAGTGTATTACAGGGTTCCAACAAGGGTGCTATTCATGTGTGGCGCCGAGAACTGGATGGGAACTTGGAAGACACCACGCCCCCCCAGGATCGCATTTATGCGCAATACCAAATGAACGAAAGCTCTATCTTCGAGCGCCTCTTTTCTCAAAATGTCTGGTGGAAAGATATGACTTTACAACGATTACTTGATCGGGAATTAAATCGTTAATTATGCCATCACGCTTCGTAAAGCGGTGGAAAGACATTGTCTTGCTGATGACGATCTGTAACAGGGGTCTGAGCCACATAGGCAGGGGGCAAAAGCTCGGATACATCGACCGGCGACGACGAACGATCTCTTCTTTGCGACGAACTGAGGTTGGTAGAGTCCGTATACGATGGTGGAAGAGTTTGTGAATCGTCTTCATGTCCTGGATTTGATACCAAATTTGTAGCAAGCGTAAATGGAGGCTCTTCTTCAGGTAGCGATGGCAGTGCCGTATAGTCTTCTCTCGTGTTCCATTCTTGCACCGCCATTGTTAGGGGTGATTGGGGCTGCAACGATGCTTCGTCAAAGTTAGGCAGTTCTTCATCGCGTGGATCCATCGTTGCGTCCATACCAGCTTCATGCTGGTGCGGTGAGGGAGTTGGAGTTAAATGAATGTAATCAGGGACATGAGTGTCATTTATATGCTCGTGAATATTGGGAGGAGGTTCTTCTAAAGCGGTTTCACAGTACTCAATAGGCAAAGTAGCTAGTTCCAATTGGGAAATCATACCAGGATTTGTAAGTGTAATTGCACGCATAGAGCTGCTTTCTGGGATCAAGTCGTCGTAGCCATCATACTCTTGTGGGGTATCGAATACGTCTGTATTTTGCTGGGGTATCGTATTGTCTGTAATTTGCAAATTGGATTTTTCATGAGACTCACTTTGAGCGACTTTCTCCATTTGCATGGTGAAAGGCCCTGCTGGACTGGGCAGCACTTTTATCAGTTTTCGAGTGACGATGTCCTTATGCTGTCCCATCTCGTTGCGTATCACGATCCGGATTGTAAGAACGAATCGAACATTCTGAAGCACAGTATCTTGCGTAATGGATTCACATACCGTATTACCACCTAATCCGTGACTAGTCGAGTGTATGTCGAATGCATCGCCCTCAGCCGAGACACTGCCCAAAATGCTGCCCAGATGCAAAGATAAACATATATGAATTGGACGTTGAGAATGAAATCGACATGATTTTCCAGTAAATACAACCAGATGCTGATAAAGGCTTGGCAAGGAACTTTGGGAATCTCTGGGTGGCTTCGAAGCCACAGGAGCACTCCCTAGATTGTCTTGTTCAGAGAGGCGATGTAAGAGCTCGGCGTCAGAATACAAACGACCCCATGCATGTGACTGTATGATGCGATTAAGTGTGGCTTCTACACTTTGTAACTGAAGCCCCTTTTCCACAACAAGAGAACCGGATGGTGGTGGAATATGCACTTGCACGCGGATGGGATCCACGTGCCGAATGACGTTGCGCTCAAGCCAAAAAAATGCTTGCATTGTATCTGAGCAAACCCACTGAATTGGATCCAGAGAGTATTCAGTGTCACCATTGAGGATACCACCTTTCTGTTTGCCGACATTTGCATATGTCTCTAATGTGCTCCAACCAGCTTTGATATATCGTCGTGGGTGAAATGGCGCGCAAGCAAATATGTCATGACCAAGACGATGGTGTAATCGGGCAACAATCTTGTATGAAATGCGACTCTCAGGCATGTGTGAACATTGCGGTAAATCACTAGTAAGTTCAAATTGGAACGGGATTACAGAGGGTATCAGAGTGTGCGAATCGTGATTCCTATTCCATACGACACACTCGTCATGGTATAACACCAGGTCTCCTTTATTCTGGACAGATTCAATAGCAGACCAGTATACGGTACAACGTTCAAAACAAACAACTTCAGACATGGGAAGGTCCAATTTTGTTAACACGTCACCAGTAAGCCATGCATCTAGCCCTTCCGCACCCAAGTAACCGACTTGAAATGAGGAAGCATCAGATCTGGGTACTATTTCAAACATGCTTAAGACGTCTCACTGTCTCATTCCAGAAACTCGTGTATTTCGAAACCAGACAACGACGATTCGCTTCCCTCTATAACTCGGCCTGGCCAAGCTGCATGGAATCCCAAAGTGGGAGGCAAGTTGCTAATTACTAAACATGTATCACGTGTATATGGGAGTGGCTTAGCAATTAGAGGATGCCTTGATGAGGAAAAAAGTTGTCGTCGACCTGTGATCCTAGTCGTGAGGTCTAAAAGTCTACATGTCGGGCGAAGTGAACTCCAAGGCATTTCCTCTTGCTGATGCAGCTCTTACGAACCAGATCTTGGATTTGGTTCAGCAGGCATCGCACTACAAGCAGCTGAAAAAGGGTGCAAATGAAGCGACCAAAACGTTAAATCGCGGTATTTGCGAATTCATTATTATGGCTGCTGATATCGAACCTATTGAAATTGTTTTGCATCTTCCTCTTCTCTGTGAAGACAAGAATGTGCCATACGTCTTTGTGCCTTCTAAGATCGCGTTGGGTCGTGCGTGTGGTGTATCTCGTGCGGTTGTTGCTGCCAGTGTCACGACGAACGAGGCTCGGGAACTCCAAAGCCAGATCCAAACCATCAAGCTGGCTGTACGTATTACCGTTATTTTCGTGAAACTTACTCTCGACAGATTGAGCGTTTGCTGATTTAATAGGTTCTGCTGCCTTTTTATAGCTTGGTTCTCATTTCCTGAATGATACTTTATATACTCGCTAGAGGATATCAATATGTCAATGTATGGGATTTTGTCTATCTTCCATATATTAGTACATGACTTCATACCAGCTTGATAGCGTCCTGCTGGTTTACGATAATGCAGCTCGGATGGCCGAGCGTTGTGACTCATTCAGTCGATCAGGGAATTCAACATTCCATTCCACCACAAGATCACCCTTCCTCGCACCCTTGACCTTCGAAATAGGCATACCTTCACCGGCGAGACGGGTTGTGCGACCTGGGCTAATTGTGGTCTTTCCTAGTCCAGCCGATGGGATGGGCACCTCTATCGTGCGACCGTCCAATGTGGTTATCTTGCGACGGGAATTAGGCGAACCAGCCTTTGGTGGATCCAGAGCATCGACCAGCTTCAGAGGCTGAATTAGTCGAAGATCGTCGCCGTTGCGGGTGAAACGTGAGTGTGGGCGTTCATCTACAACGAACACAAGGTCCTGAGCCACACCGGGACTTGTTTCGTTACCAGCTCCGGCAAAACGAATTTTAGTACCCTTTTTCCATCCTGGCTTGATATCAATGGTGACCACTTTTTCTTCTGTACGGCCACCCGCAGTGGTTCGTCCAATCTTAAGCTTCTTGGTGGTACCTTTGTAGAGCTCTTCGAGTGTGAGCATGAGAGGCGTTTCAAAATCTTTCGGTTGGGGCTTAGATCCGGTCTCTGCATTCATGTCAGCACCGCGAGAGCCACCGCCGCCAAATGAGGTGAAGCTTGGCATGCTACCTGGGATGTCATCTGCCATGCCTCCCATACCGCCCATGCCTCCCATACCGCCCATGCCTCCCATGCCGCCCATACCGAAGGGGCTGGCACCACCAAAGATCTGGGCAAAGATGTCATTGGGATCAGATGGATGGAACCCTCCGGCACCGCCAAATGGATGACCACCCGATGTTGAGAATCGGAAAGTACGTGTGCCGCCACCAGGGCCGCCTGCTGAAAAACCACCCATACCTGGGAATGCACCACCTTCTGCGTCAGCGGTAGGGATACCACCTTTCAAACCATCTTCGCCATATTGATCATAAATCGTGCGCTTGTTCTTATCAGAGAGTACCTCGAACGCTTCACCCACGTCTTGGAACTTCTTCTTGGCTGTGGTCTCATTGTCCTTGTTCCTGTCTGGATGCCACTTCAATGCTGCCTTTTTGTATGCTTTCTTGATTTCATCATCATTGGCGCTCTTAGACACACCCAAAATCTTATAATAATCTTTTCCCATGGTTTATGCAAGAAGGACCGACTTTAGCGGTGGCAATGCTCAGGCCTTTATGTTCGATGTGGAGTCAATGGCCCGACTGGCCACAGCGTGGTCACGCGTAGATCGGGTGCTTTCCACAACCTTCGGTCGATATCGACGTGGGCCACGTGGATATAAGCTATATGCTCAAGCCTACTTGTTGTCTTGCACAGCGCTATGAATGCCTTGGACAACTTGCTCTAATTCCTGTGCCAAAGCTGAACGTTCCCACGAGGATCGATGTGCTAATATTCTTTCATAACATACAGATCGTGTGAGCTCCAATTGCTCAATTGTGAACCCATCCGTACAAGCAGTCATTGTATCCAGCAATGAAGCCTGGGCCGCGTCATTTAAAAGGATAGGAGGGTATTTGTCGTGGCTAACAGGTGTCATATCCTTATTGGCACTAGCTTGTGCCATTTCACCCTCTGGCGCATTTGTTGCTTCATCTAGTCTTACTCGCTTCACTCCATGATCCTCCGAATCCTTAGGTGCCGCGTCTAGCTCGGCAGAACCTGTGGGACGCTCTTCCTGACCTTGCAAACGTGCTCTTTTGTGCGCACGCTCAATCGTTGATACGTCAACTAGACAGTGCGCTTCTGGCTCCACACCCTGTACACGCGCGCTGTATCGTTGACCATTGAGACGTCGCGAGTGAGATTCTTGCTCTTTCCGTTTCTCCGCTTCGCGACGCATCTCTTCTTCGCGAGCCATGACACGACGTTCCATCTGTTTACATTCTGCACGGAATGCCGCATCCATATAAGGATCCATCATAATCTTAGCGAGATTTTGCATTTGATGCGCACGGAACATGCGATCAGCATCGACATCGCTCGCCACCTCCGCATTTGTAACAATTTTTTGAAGATCATCCATAAATGCATCACTTGTAAGGTACTGGTTGTGGTATAAACGTTTTTGCATCTTATCCAAGGTCATAGTATATATCGTAAAGTCGCGGATAATGTACTCAGAGTCTTCTTGCTCCGGTTGTTCATGAACAACTTGAGTTCCCTCTTGTCCATCCTGCTCGGTAGAAGCGCCGTCTACCGCTACGGTCTCAGGTGTTTGGAAATGACCCTCTTCTTCATTTACTTGCATCGAGTTTTCTTGGTTGGCTTCCGTTGACATGGGGTCACGGTCTAATCCTGCAACTGAAAGAGGCTCTGGAGATTGTATCTCTGCATCTTGTGCGTGGACGTCGGGCGAATCTAGCTCAAAATGTGGCGGATTCCGATCGTATCGCAACTTGATAGTAATCTGTCCTTTGCTCCTGTGCCATTCAAATTGTTCCATCAACTCGCGTAGATTGTACTCGTCCCATACATCGCGTGTGAACTTCTTGAACTTCTTTCGAAGCTCGGCTAGAATAGAGCCCAGACGGAACTTTAGATGTTCTAACAATCGCGCATCGTTTTCAGCCTGCTGTTTGAGCTCAATTTGGGTCGGCATACGCGGTGGACGGGGCGGGGCTGCTGGTAGCTCTTCCAGCACACGCAGACGGCGCGGCATAGCATCAGCAAATTGCGTGGGAGGGCGCGAAGCCTGCACAAGAATATCGCGGAGATATTCACGGCGCTGCTCGATGTCCGGGAAGGTCAGCTCAAACTTGTTTCTCGGCATTAAACCAAACCATGCCTGTAGATCCTTTGGAAGTGACTTGAATGGCACATCAGAAGTAGCAAGCAACATTATGGTGTCTGACGGAGAAAGATCACTCAGTAGTGCCGATAACATTCCGCGCACACTCTCTGGTAAAATCAAGGGCCATCGGTCCAAATCTGGCACGTACAAGACACTGGGTACAAGACGCTTAGCCTCCTGGAACTGATGGACAAGAATCGATTCTGGTGTCTGTGAGCTGTCGCCCAGCAATAGGGCGGCAGAAAGCGTGCGGACATGATATCCCTCCATCGAATAAAGTAATGCATCTGCCAACGTGCGCTGTCCCATACCTTGAGATCCATGCAAGAGCAAGCGTGGGCGATGTACTTGAGCCTGCACAAAAGATTGCTGGAGCAGTTCCCGTTCCAGAAGATGCGCAGAGGAGTCAGATACTTCACTCATGTCGATTTCATACATGGCTTCTTCCAAGGCACTGCGTTTAGCACGCTTGGGAAGAATACTTGAAAATACTTTCTGACAGCTAGAAAGTGCGTCGCCTAGTAACGATTCAAGATGCGCAGGAAGTGGTGTGAAAGAGGAGGTAGAAGCACGGGCTGATGACGGCACCATGTTCTCCAACGCCAACATAAAATCGCGACCATCAACCTGAATAGATTCAGGCGACAGAAGTAGTCGCGTGTTAGTATGGTAAATTTGTGGGTATCGACGCTGAATGGCATTCAGCGTTGCTTCTGTACACAAAGCGCGTAGATCTGCTCCGCCAAATCCGTTAGTGGCCTCTGAAAGCACCTTTTTGAGCTGCTCGTCCAAAGGAGGATCCCAATGGCGGGTGTGTATATCGAGGATGGCTAGTCGTGCTGCGCGCGAAGGTAATGGAAAGTAGAATTCACGATCAAATCGACCTGGGCGTCGCAAAGCAGGGTCGATGGAGTCTGGTCGATTGGTTGCACCAATGACTACAACTTGTCCGCGGCCATCCATGCCATCCATGAGAGCCAGAAGCGTACTGACAATACTCGCATGAATTTGGTCCTGTTTGCTTGACCGGACGGGGGCTAATCCATCGATCTCATCAAAGAAAATTATACTCGGTTGTGCTCGCTTCGCCTCTTCAAACAAAAGGCGTAGTTGACGTTCTGCTTCACCGACCCACTTTGACAAACAGTCGGCTCCTTTTCGCATGAAGAAACTGATACTTTGTCCTTCTGACGAGCATGATGCCGCCAAAGCACGGGCAACAAGGGTTTTACCGGTGCCTGGAGGTCCATGAAATAAGACCCCACGAGGTGGTGTTACGCCGAAGCGCTGGAACACCTCAGGGTACAATAGCGGAAGACTGACCATTTCTTTAAGCCTCTGCACATGATCTTCCAATCCACCCACCTGATTAAAGTCAATGTCCATATTAACACCCAGCGGATCAACATCGGCTAGTGCGTCTTTGTCGCGCCGCAGACGACCAAAAGCATCTGTTGAAGAAGAAACAGCGCCCATCGTAGATCCCATGCTATTTTCTAGCACAGATTCGGGGGCTGAAGTACCGATTCGGGAGCCAGCTGTTTCACCCAGGTTTGTTCGAGGCAAGTCGTCGTCCGAACTATCCATGGCTTCATCCACCGCATTGACCAGCTCGGTACCAGGTATGGTTGGCAAGGAAGCAGGATTCCATGCTGTTTGCATAGAGCGGGGTAGTGAGGTGTAGGGAAAAGTGGGAAGTCGTGGGGGAAAGACACTGCTGTCGGGATTTTGATCCCGAGCATCTTGGTCACGACTCGATGCTCTGCCTCGAGAGCCTCGACGAATTCGGCGACCAAATCCATCGCGGATTGGTTCTGGTGGTGGAGGAAGGAGCGAGTAATTGACCTTTTTGCGTGCACGGAAACTGTATGAGCGGTGCTCAGGCAATGAGTCTCCATGGTCATCACTATCTCCGTTCGATGGAGTAGACGATGAGCGCGCATGCATTCTACGCTCACGACGCTTTACGTGGATATCTTCATAGTCATCCTCTTCGTGGCCTTGCGACCGCATTGCGGCTAGATGCATTAGGTTTTGGCGTCGCCGCGCGCGTTCTGCACGCTCATTGGCATGGCGAAGGCGAACAGTTTCTTCATAGTCGGCATTGTCATCTTCTTCCTCTTCGTCATCCGTTGCAACAAAATCTCGCAAGCTTTTACTGACGCGGGTGGATCGACGCGGACGGGTGCGTGGCTCTTCATTCGTCTCTTCCTCGTCTTCTTCATTGTTCCAATCCTGCTCAGCATAGCTGCGAGTTCGTCTTCCACTTCGTGTTACACGTACAGGCCGTTGGACTTCCTCTTCCTCTTCTTCCTCATCATCATCGGGCTGTGTAGCTTGATATACGTCCTCATCTTCACTCAACTCACCCTCGGCAAAGTACTGGGTATAGAAGGCACCTTGTGCTGCTTTTCGTTTGGATCGATCACGAGGGGAGGAGGTAGACAAGTGTCCAAGACGAGAACTATGCCGCACGGGAGTCACCATACCTTACGCCCAAAGAGACTGCCTACGCGTCTCCTGCAGCAATGCCGTTTCGTCCAAGCGCTATGACCGCCTGCTGGTTGCTGGCAGGTCACGTAGCCACGTGATACGCGTCCGGCGCACTTTTTGCCAGCTCCACTTAGTACAAACGCGACGCGTTCTTGACTCGCGCGTGCAGCGAGAGGTCCCAGTGGCGGGGCTTTTAGACGAGATGAGCGCACCTGACAAAGACGTCAAGCTTGCAGCTAAAAGCGCAACGCGTCTGGTCCCGTCTTTTCGTCGAATTTCTCCTGAGGAAGAGGAGCGTTTATCGACGGCGTCCTCCCTTCCAAGTGCCTGCATGGCACAGTATGGATATCACAACGGACACGAATTCTCTTTACCAAAACATTTAGTGCGATATATCGAGCCGACTGAGGGTGAATTTGACCAGCAAGTGGAGTATGATATGGATGAGCAAGACAAATACTGGCTCGACGAACTCAATGCGGAACGAAAAAAAGACCAGCTGGACGTGATCAGTTACGAGGCCTTTGAAATTATCTTTGACAGGCTAGAAAAAGAATGGTTTTCCCTCGTAAAACGCATTCCATCACGATTTTCTATTGGCGAAGCTGTGGATGAAGAAGAGTTTCCTGAGGAGTCGCAATGTGCTATCTGTGACGACAATGAATGTGAAAATTTAAATGCCATCGTATTTTGCGATGGATGCAACTTAGCCGTACATCAGGAATGCTATGGCGTTCCTTTCATCCCAGAAGGACAGTGGCTCTGTCGAAAATGTACAGTTTCTCCCGACCGGCCCGTATCGTGCATCTTGTGCCCGCAGGAAGGAGGTGCCTTTAAACAAACGAGCGATGGCAAATGGGCGCATTTGCTGTGTGCTATGTGGATTCCTGAGACAGGTGTTAGCAATTCTGTTTATATGGAGCCCATTGATGGAGTCCAGGATATCCCCAAAGCACGCTGGCGTCTGCGCTGCTACTTGTGTAATTCTCGGGAGGGTGCGTGTATTCAATGTGAGCATCGCTCCTGTTTTACTGCTTTTCATGTGATGTGTGCACGGCGTGTGGGGCTCCTGGGCCGCACTCAGGATGTCTCAGACGAGGCTCGCGACACCAAGCCGGATACTATGGCGGCCTATTGCCATCGCCATCTTCCACTTGATCGTAAAGCTGCTTTGCACACGCGTATTCGAGGCGCTGATGACGATGAAAACGATACTAGCAGTGTTTCTGAAGTGTCCACGAGCGAGCTGACAACAGTTCCAAAACGACCCGCTACATCTGGCTACGACTCGATCGTGTCGAAAAGTGCACGCGCTTACAACAAGCTGTATTCATCGGGCCCATTGCCCGTACCAAATTACATGGTACGGCGAGTGCTAGATTACATTTCGCGCATTTCTATTCGTCGAAAATCACAAGCGGTAGCTCTCATTGTTCGTTACTGGAGCTTGAAGAGGCAGCAAATGCGTGGTGCACCACTCTTAAAGCGCCTGCACATTGAGCCGTGGACTGTTGGTCATTTCGTGGATGAACGGACACATGCACTCAAGCTTGCCAAGCTGCAATACCTTTTTTTCCTTCGTGAAGATTTGGAGAAAGTTCGTCTTCTTGCGGAATTGGTTCGCAAGCGTGAAAAAACCAAACTAAAGCAGCTGCAGCTATTTCGCACGTATATGCTGGACAAAGGTCTTTTGTACAAGCAAGCTCAACTGCATCAAGCCCTGGAATGTGTCATGGCACTGGATAAAGCGCAGTGGTTCATGTATCCCGTCTCCAAAGAAGCGCCGGGGTATTACGATATCATCAAGGAGCCTATGGACTGGAATACCATTCGTTCTCGTATTGATACTATGTCATACCGTACTTGGGAAGCATGGGAAGCCGATGTACGTTTGGTATGTACGAATGCCACAACGTACAATCAGCCTCAATCGCTCATCTCAAAAACAGCTCAAAAAATTCTCAAAAGTCTACCCGATATCGTGAAAGACACACGCGATACCACTGTGTGGGAAGATGGTACTGCATCAGGCCTAGAACCACCAGATGTGCTATTGCAAATGCTTCAGGCGCCGTACATGGTACCTGACGGCATTTCCATTGGTGCTCCACCTCAGGATGCAACTGTCATGGACGCCTTTTTGGAGCAATGGTACACAGTTCCGAATCCGGAGGAGCCACGCACAATGCGCCCCCCACCAAGAAAACCCAAGCGTGCGGCCAAATCAGGCCCAGTGCGTCGCAGCGCTCGGCATGCCCCTGAACCCTCAGAGCCAACCATTATCACTGAGCCGTGCGTTGTGGACGAAATCAATGCCAAAGATTCGTTCAAATACTTTAACGTTGGCTGGCTCTTACCACCAGGCGCACGACGAGGAAATCGACCTCGTCCTGAGCCTCGAGCTCAGATAAAGCGCCCAAAAGTTGCACGGCGCACAAAACGTCACGAAGATGGCAGTTCATCCCTCAGCGAATTATCAGATGCATAGATGTATATATATCAAGACCGTGCGCCTAGAGGCGCTGCTCCTGCTCCGCGAAGCATGTGCTTTTGTTTCGCATCGTCATGCAAATCGTCGCGCGAAAAGAAGTGACGAGCTACCTCCATGAGCCATTCCGGCTGAATTTCCATCACCTGCCGCAAAAAATTTTTGGATGTCTCAATCAACTCATAATAACACAAGAAGCGCGGTGGTGGCACGTGCTTGTACAAGCAAGAGGAAGGGTGAACGTATACAGTGGTGTTTTGTTTGATGCTGCGGTAAGTCTCACCGCCCTTTTGAATACGAGCTGTGTTCATAAAATAACCGGCAGTTATAGCCTTTTGGATGGGCGTGACATCAGCTGGGTTCGCCAGGGATTCAGGGACAAGCTCTACACGCCCACATAATTGCACCAACTGATCACGCACATCGCGGACACGCCCCATAGTCTTGGGCTGCAAAAAGTGATCAAGGCAGAAGATCTGACTGTAGCCGCTTTCCACCCACTGCTCCCATATATTCAGTAGCGTGAAGTGATCACCTTGGGGACGGATAAACAACTGCTTCGCACGGTCCGCATGGACCTTTTTATCTTTAGGCCGAAAGAACAGGCTTGCGCTTTCTGACAGCATAGCCACGATGGAGAGCACTTCTTCTGTGCAATGGTATTCTTCACTTGCCAAAATGGCTTTGCTCATCATGGGGTCCACAGGAAATTCAGCCATACGACGACCCAACTTGGTAAGCTCTCCGCGGTCATTCAGGGCACCCAAAGCATACAAAAGCTCAAGGGACCGAATCAACGTATCCGTCGGTGGCGGATCTAAGAAGTCAAAGTTGAGCAAATCGTGAATACCGACAGATTTGAGTAACAATACCACATTCGCCAGGTTGGTGCGCTGAATCTCGGGTAGAGTATTCTCGTCCATTTCATTTTGGAAAGCCCATTTGGTATACAAGCGGAAACATTTACCCGGGCCCACACGACCAGCACGACCAGCACGCTGATTCGACGACGCTCGCGAGCATGGAACAACAGTTAATGCCGCCATACCCGTGCGCGGGTTGTACGAATTTTGCTTTACAAACCCGGGATCAATCACGAATGAAATGCCGTCGATAGTAATACTCGTCTCGGCAATATTGGTAGCAAGTACCACTTTTCGTGCTCCTGGAGGCGTTGGCTCGAAAATCTTGGCTTGCATATCATTGGGAAGATTGGCATAAATAGGACACACGATCAACTCTGCCACCTTGTCGCCCAAAGCACGCGATGTCTGTTCGATATTCTCCGTGGCAGCATCAATCTCGTCCTGGCCAGTAAGAAACACGAGAATGTCGCCTTTGGGCTGAGTCGTATGGATTTGGAACACGGTCGTGATGACGGCGCGCAAGTAGTTGGCTTCAGGTTGCGATGTGTACAGAATGTCAACTGGGAATCGGCGGCCAGGCACAAAAAAGATCGGGGCGTCATCGAAGAACTCGCTAAACTTGTCCGCGTCCAGCGTCGCACTAGAAATGATGAGCTTGAGATCGGAGCGAAAGCGAGCAATATCTTTGAGCAAGCCAAACAAAATGTCGGTGCTGAGCGTGCGTTCATGAGCCTCGTCAATCATGATGGCCGAGTACGATCCCAGATCCGGGTTGGTCAGGAATTCCCGAAGAAGCATACCATCTGTCATGTACTTGACGATGGTCTTGTCGGATGTGCAGTCTTCAAAGCGGATACTGTAGCCGCATTCTTGCCCGAGGCGCACGCCCATTTCATCAGCGACGCGAGCAGCCACACTCATGGCTGCTACGCGTCGAGGCTGCGTGCATGCTACCATCTGTCCCCCTTTTGTGTATCCCGCCTCATGAAGAAACTGGGGTAGCTGTGTGGTCTTCCCAGACCCTGTTTCACCGACCACAATAAGTATTTGGTTGTCGTTGATCGCGTCCAGCAGCTCTTGGCGCAGCCCATAGACAGGGAGGGAGCGACGCGTAGCATCGATTGAGTCAGCTCGATCCTGGGCCTCTTGGAGCTGTTGCTGCATCGCCAGCTCCTTGTCCGACAAGGTGTTGCATGGACTCTCGGCTTGCTTTTCCAACAAGAACTGGATCGCTTGCGTCTCATCAAAGACAAAGTCGTACGCATCCGCTTCTGCAGAGTCTTTGGGCTGGTCAAGCAGTTTTGATCGAGCTATTTGCTCATTCTCGAATACATCACCCTCTGACGCTGGCCTTTTTCGCTGTGAGCGTGAGTCTTGATCGTATCGTCGGTCGTGCAAAGCAGCTTCTTTGCGTTTGCGATCTAGACGTCCTTGCTCGGTCAGATAATCATCAGGTAGCGCATATGTATCGGTGCCATCATCTAAGCCTTCAAACTCTTCGGCAATACGCAGCAGCTCGCGCTTGTGCTCCAGTTCGCGCAGCTCGCGCTTGGACATCCGCACGCCACGAAATAGCGTCTCTTCATCCTTGATTTCCTGACGCAACAGCTCGACTTGCTGTTTTGATCGTTTTGTGAGGTACTCTTGACGTGAACGATGCCGCAGCGCATGGTACTCGGCCGCTGGCCGATCGTCGCTCATCCTGGCGGAAAGGCAGCGCTCAGCTCCGTCTCTGATGCCTCCACACACCGCCGCCCTCCGAGCCCCGAGGCGAGGCGTATTTTTGTCGAGCTACGATGGCCACGCCTTTGGGGCCATCTGTGCACGACGATCATGATGCTCGAGTTGAGCCTCGCTTTCAAGTAAAAAAGGTATGTGGCTTCAGACTGACGCCAGTGGAATTGCGTGTGTCTGTGGAGCTGGGATATACAGGTCGATAATGTACGTGGGCTGGCGCTCACCTTCCAGTGTGCCATTTGCCGGAATCAGATCATGGATTTGTGCATTGAGTGCCAAGCGAATCAGGGATCTTCGACGATCGATGAGTGCACCGTGGCATGGGGTGCCTGTAACGTACGTACGCATGCACTTACGCTCAGCACGCTTTCCACTTTCACTGTATATCGCGATGGCTCAAAACACGTCCCGTTTGCCCGTTGGACAACCGCGAATGGGTGCTGCAAAAGTGGGTACAGCTCGCTAACCGTCCAGATATGGCCGCTAAGAATCTATGTACCATGAAACGAGGCGCGTACATCCGTCGTCACCGACGGAGAGAAGCTGGTACGGCACGTGGTCGTACGCATCCATCCACCTTCCGTCTGGGCGGCACGCCACACGATGCACTGGGCCCGTGTGGTGCCGCTCCAGCGTCGTATGTAGCTGCCATGTGCCATCTCGCGCACAAGTGTAGAGCAACACATCGCCTTTTTCCAATCCCATGGCGAGTGCGCTGTCAGATGCCCAGGCCACAGATACGACGGCGTCAGAAGCGTTCAGCGTCGTTACGAGTCGGTATGGACGCTGCGCATCGTCCACGAGTGTCCAGATCTTGACGCTCTTATCACGCGACGCCGTGGCAAACATGTGCGAGTGGGGCGCCCATGCACCGTCCCACACAATACGCGCATGAGCACGTTCGCCGATCCAGGCGACATAGCCGCTGGGCGTGCGTCGGAACATGCGCCAGGAGCGGTCCCGGCTCACGGTGAGCAGGTAGGTGCCACAAGGCGAGAATGCGACACGCGTGATCGACAGCGTGTGCCCTTCGAGCGCATCCTTCGCCGGCTCAAACCTGTGCTGCGCATCAAAGAGACGCACGACGGCATGGGCCGGCGTCGATGCCTTGCATGTGCTGGCAATCATGTGTGTATTGGTATCCATCGCCACGCTCAGCAACTCGTAGCCGTGGCCGTACAGTTTCTCCATTTCGGGCCACAGCGTCAACGATTGCAGCTGCTCGGGATTCGGGGGCGTCGTTAGGGCAGCTGGCTCTGACGCACCTTCGACTGCGCGGTTCGACAGGCCCAGGGGCGGCACATGCGCCGACGCCAAGCCCTCCGTCGCCGGCTCGTGCACGGTGGGCGACCAGTCCGTTCCAGGTGTCTGCTGTCGTCGCGCGAGCCATGCTCGGATATCCGTACTGCCCGTCTTGGCCGCCGCGGCCGTGTGCACGAGGCTCACGGTGTAGACGCGCAATGGGCGCACGCCGTGCTTGGCTCGCTCAGCGGCGATAGGTTCTATGCCGCGCACCGTCTCCTCCGTCACAAGAAGCACGTCAAGATCAGGCAGCGTGCCTGCAGGACCGCACGGGTCCGAAATAGGCACCACATGCAGCGCCAGCGACTTGCCGAGCGCCAGGCTTAGATCACGAAGAAATTGGCGGACACGCGCCATGCGCACGTCAATCGGCTCGATGTACTCGCGGTGCTGCTTCTTGGCGAGGAGCGCGGAGCTCGTGACGCCGACCCACATGGCCCTGCGTGCGCTCAATATGCCCATCGTAAGCAGCAACTTGTGCCCAATGTGCAGGTGGTCAAAGGTGCCGCCCAGCACGACCGAGTCCCCTTGCACGGACGCAGGCTCCACCGCCTTGACAGCAGCAGCCTGCAGTGGCATCACCTTTGGCTCCAGGGGTATGGCGTCCAGCGCAGCGCGCGGCACGCCATCGTCCGCGTACAGCGAAGCGAGCGGAGCATGGCGATCGGCCCACGCACGCAAGTGGCGGACGCCTCGCTCCATGCCGGGTGCGTCAGGCAAAAGGTACACAGTCACGTCGGCGCCTAGATGGTCGGCCTGCACCGCTGCATCCCAGGCACAGGCGTAGACACGCTGGAGCACATGCTCGGCATCACGCATCGACATGTCACCGAGCCAAGCGACGACGGCGAGATTCGTGTAGTGCGTCTCGGACATCACAGACGCGATCATGTCGCCCAACGAAGCGGCCGCATGCGAAAGCACAAGCACATGCCGCGGCTGCGGCGTGGGTGTCTGCCACATATGCCAGGCTGTGGCACTGTGCACAAACGCCTTGGGCGCAGCAAATACACGCAAGATCTTTTCGTCAGCCGCACTCACGAACGATGTGCGCCCGAGCCAGGCCACAGACTGCATTTCATAGCCGTGCGTCTGAGGCCGCGCCAGCTCGTGCCATGTACGCCCGGCATGGGCCGTGTGCACCGTCCCGTGCAAGCGCGTCGTGCGGTCCTGGCCGACCGTCAAGAAGCAGTCACCGTACCGCTCCCACGCAGCGTCTCGCGCAGGCCCCGCGTGGCCCGAGATCGTGGCCTGTGGCTCCCACTTGTGTGTGGCTGTGCGGCGCCACATGTGCATCGCACCCTGTCGGTCGTGGGCCATGACACACAGATCGCGATGCGGACGCCAATGCGCCCCCAAGAAGCCACCACTCGAGCTGCCCACATCACCCAGGCGGTGCGCCGGAAGCCATAGCGATCCAACGGCCGCGCCTGCGTCTTGCAGCGTCGGCCATGACGAGGTCGCTGCATCGGGCGTCCACACAATGACGCTATGATCGACCGAGCTGGTGAGCAGGGCGGCCAACGGCTCCGTATGCACCGATGGACACCATCGCACACCAGTGACCCATGCATCATGGCCCAGCAGGAGCGCATCCAGAGACACGCCCCAGCGCGTCGCACTGCCAGGCAGGGAGAGCCAGTCGATCTTGGTGCGGATGCCTTCGTCGGGTAAGAGCTCGCGCGCCATGGCCTCAAATGCGTCTGTAGGCGCCTGCGGCTGCCGCGTCTCGGGCCGCCACTTCCATAGCCGCACATGCTGATCCTGCGAGGCCGAAGCGAGCCACACATCCGGCAGGGCGACGGTGAAGTCGAGCGCCCGGACCCAGTCTTCATGGCCAGCGAGCCTGAGCTGACGCACATACGCACCGCTACCGCCACCGCGGACGTACAGCGAAATACGGCGATCCGTCGCTGCTACGGCCATCACCATCGCATCTGTCTGGGGCAGGCTGACCAGGGCGACATCCAGCGGAAAAGCACCTTCCAAATCCACCGTCTGGACCACACGCAGCGGATCACACGACCATACACGGAGCTTCGAGTCTGAGCCGCCCGTAACAAACTCGCGCGGACTATGCTCGCGCGTGTAGGCGTCGCGCGGGACACCCACAGCGGTGATCGCCGCCGCATGCGCGCCTGGCATCGATGCGTCGCAACATAGCTCGTCTCCGTGCACACGCCACAGCTCGAGGCCACCCTCGTACGTGCCTACCACGATGCGCGGGACATCATCTTGCCATGCCTTGAGCACATGCACGGTTTCTTGACACGGCAAGGGCCACATGTGCACGGCCGGCGCCCGGGCTGTCGGCTCGGTCGGATCGAGCCACACAGCCAACGCTTTGTGCACACCAAACACAAGCGCATCACGACCCACGCCCCACTGGACCCAGTCGGCCACATGCGCCGTGCGCTGCGCCGCGCACGACAAGTACTCGTACGTGATCGATGACGGCATGCAGGGAGGTGAAAAAAGCGGCCTCCACAGGGTATAGAGCGTCCTACGGTCAGGGCCGGTCCCAGTAGGCACGGCGGTCCCGCACAGGGATGCCGCGGCACTGTGAGAGGCCTAGGATCGACAGCTGTGGATTCGCAGCCACGAGAGCATCCACAGAGGTAGGCGTCACTTGAGTGTTGTCTAGGTAGACGGACGTGAGAGCGCCCGTGCTTGGGACGAGGCACAGCAGCGACGCGTCAGTCAGCGCGGTGTGCTGCAGGCACAGCTCCGTCAGCACGCTGGAAGAGGCGGCCTCTCCCACCGCATCGTCCAGTGACAGGTCGAGACCTTGAAGCGAGAGACGCCGCGTGCAGGTGGCCAGCATACGCACCATGGACATGCCCGACGTCTCCCACGCCCGCGTCGTCCTGTCAGGTGGGAGAGCCCAGTGACTCGGTACGTAAGCACGGCGCTTGTCGCCATTCATGCTCAGGCGCTCCATCACCACATGGTGCTGGCGACACGTATGGTGCATCATGGCTGCGACCATCAGCATCGCATCGCCCGATAGACCTTGCCTCCCTTGGAGCGACGAGGGCTGTCGACGCACATACTCCACCATGTTGTCCAGGCACAGGGAGCGCAAGCTTGGCGCCTCTTGCCGCACCTCACCCGGGTACGCAAGCCATATGTGGACGAAATCCAGCAGCGACACAGCATGCACACAGAGTCCTGCTATGCCAAGATGCTCCAATCGCGACACGCGCTCAGTGCCAGAGCCCAGTCCCATCGCGAGCACATCGAGTGTGCCGCTCTCTGCGACGCTCGTATAGCTCACATCGAGCGATGCAAGCTGTGTACCACAGAGGCGCAGTAGACCACTCACACCAATATCGCCCACCAGCGTATGCGACATGTCCAGCGTGTGTAGAGCTCGAAACGGAATCATGGGCGGATGCGACATCGCACCTTGGGATATAGCGTCACTCACCGCCTCTGATACACTCGCATCTGCCAGGTGCTCACACCACGCAAGCTTCAGGACCTGCAGCCGCGGACACGCAGCTCCTATCGCTGCAATACTGCTAGCTGTCACAGAAGTAAGTGTCACGTCCAAGTGCTCCAACGTGCCGCCCGTCACCTGCACTATGGTCGCCACCGTGGCGTCACTCACTGACAAACAGCCTGGCAGAGATACGCGTCGCAAATGCCACGCATGACTCGCTTGCGACGGTGCTCGTAATAGTCGTGTCACCGCGGCGCCAGGCAGTCGTGTGAGGCCATGCAAATCGAGCGCCGAGATGCACCTTGTCACCACATGCGCATCTTTCGCTAGCGCAAAACTTCCGGCAAGGGTGGCTAATACCAGCGATGCACACTTGGCATCTTGCGAAAATAAAGGCAAGGATCCGGGGAAAAAAAGGCGCGAACGCGTGCGTGGTGGTTGAGACGATGTCCCCACGGCCGGTAAAAAGTACATCGTCAAGATATCCTTGGTCAGAGACCATGGCGCGTACAAGCACAAGAGATCAAAGAGCTCTTCCATCATCGTGGCCGGCATATGCCTGAGGAGGTCCTTGTTCACGTCGCTCCACCAGAGAGCCTCCGTGTACCGGGAACCTGACAGGGCCTCGAGGGCCTGCGGTGTCGGCAAAATATGCGAGGAAAAATGCTGTGCAGCCACCCGCATACAGACGCTTCGCAGTGTGGTCATGTCGGAGGCCTGCGTACAGGGCACTCTGCGTCGCGATACATGCTCATGAAACATGGCTGGAAAGGGTGACATGTCGTTTTGAACTTGTGTTTCCAGCGTCTCATTGGAGAGGATATTCTCGTGACGCTTGCTTTGCGGCTGCGACGTACGCACGGCACGACGCCAAGATACTCCATGCCAGCGCCCACGCCCGCCCCGAGGGTCGTGCGATGACGTCAGACGTGCCATGCACCCACACCTTCCTCGAGGTCGTGGGTGGAGGCCTATGCAGAGGCGCACCGCACAGCCGGCTGTGGTACCAGTGTGGCTTCCACAGAGCATCTTGAGACGAGCGGACGCCCGACTGCATCATATCGTCACGCATGTATTGAAGAGCCCTTCTTATACATCCGGCATAGGCTTCGGTGAGATTCTTAAGCTACTCCTGCAGTGCTCGTTGCCTTCCTCTTCTCGCCAGGCAAATACGCGTGCATCCGCTCATGTCCTGCATTTCGCAGCGACATTGATGGCGTGCCGATCACTTCAGTACTATTTGTGTTCTAGGTGTCAGCGGATCACCAAATGCAGAGCAAAGCTCAAGTATGAAAAAAAGGGCGCGTCTCCCAAGCACTCGGGTGAACGACGCGACGCTGGTACAGTCATTACGCAACGTGTGTTTTGAGAGAAGATTCGGTCGTCATGCCGAGGCTCTCATGGATAACAGTGTGCACGACCGATGGATCAGCTCTTCTGCCAAGGACGTGCGAGCCGTGTTCTATGGCGATTTGCTCCGGGTGGTATTGTTGCGATAGGGCAAACTTCTGCCTGAGCATGTTCTCAAGATCCTAGGTCAAGTCATGCATGATGATGGCAAAGATGCCCTTGATGCTTCCTGCGCACAGCTCCTACGCGCACCGAGCTTCGTGCGTCACTAGGATAAGACCCGTTCCAGATGCCATGTGTACGCTGCGGACTTCTTCCTCCCTCTTTTCGCGACGGACAAGCACTGGATGACACTGTCACTTCATCTCCTTCAATGATTGACTATCTCGGTTTTTGCCGCAGGCTTATTACACCGGGTACGAGGCCAGCGTGGGCGCTGAGGCTGAAGCGCTAACATGACCGAAGGCACCATACCATCATACAAAAAAGGCGCTGATGCTGTACGAGCTAGGTAACTAGGCACGTGTGCTCTGGGCATGGTGTGATAGATAGACAAGAGGCCCAAGCGCAAGCCACGACGCGCGTTCATATTTTCACGAATAGCACTCTCGAATCCTAGCTCCATCACGCCACACACATGGCATGAACTTATGTCTGAACTGGGTCGATACAAATTCTTCTACACCACAAACTCTCCCTAGCACGAAAAGATCATGTCGCTTTCTTGGCCCAGCAGGGGCGTGCTACTAAGCATCTTGGACGTCTGAACGCCCATGTGCTGACCCTCGCGACATTCGCACGTGAAATTAAAGCCCCTAAACGGACTTTATTGATTTGACCGTGCAAGAACCCATTGGCTAATCATCGTGCCTACCACAGGACTTGCCATCTTTGCGCCCCTCAACTTTTTGCTTCGGTGTCTGAATAGACGTACTTGACCCTTACATCCAGTCATCTCCCTTCTCGCCTGTGAAGTGCTGCTTGTCGCCTGAGAACGAGTTAGTGTATTGTTCCAAACATTGTGTATGCCTCATTTCTTTTCGATACACCTGGTCCAATACATATCGTTTCTCAGGCGACATAACGCACTTCCAGAGTTACTTTTCCATCGCAACACACTTTACCGAAGCATAATCGCAAGAAGCACCTCCCCTGCCATGTCTTGTGATCCTGCATTCAATGCTTTTCATTCTAAGGGCCCACAATACAGTAGGAGTCGCTTGCGTGGGATCGAAAGAGCGGGCCATGGCAGGGGACGGCATTCTTGTTTCAGCAAGCGGAGGCTGTCCACCGGCCGGGCAAGTGAACTACATATTCATCCCTACCCTATTCAAACGATTGACGAGATCAAAGCTCGTCATTCCGACCTATTATCCACGGCCAAGCTCCAATGGCTAGACAATCCTAAGAATGTAATCTTTTCCTACAAACACTCACGGTTTGGCTCGTATCCTGAAAGTGTCACTCTAGAGGGTCGATACCCTGGTGGCAACCAACTCGTTTTCCGCACTACTATTGCTATTGATGACGACTTGGGCATCGTGGCCACAGGCGACGGAACCAGTAGGAAAGAGGCGGAAAAAGCCGCCGCTCTCCATGGTATGATACTTCTTCTTGAAAAAGACTACATCCTACACCCCCCTCCTCGCGCATCGAATCCCATCACCAAGGCGAATGCAAAGGTACCTGTCGCTTGCCTATCCGATGGAACCGAAGTGACTCTCGAGCAAGCGCGTGAATTTGTTGATTACTTCTGCCACGAAGGTCGCTTCGGGTCCCCAGATATGAAGGTTGATGCCGTCTACAATACTCAATCGAATCGGGCCCAACTGTATGGCTGGAAGGCTGTTATATCCATAAGCGGCACGCCCGTGGGAGAGTCCGTCGAATCTAGTAAAAAAGCCGCTCAAAATACAGCTTGTCTGAACACGGCGGCCCTTTTGGCCAACGAGTACGGCGACATGTGGAACCAGTACTTGCAGATGCCGAAGAGCAAGCTAGCAGGAAAGGCACCTCCTGTCAAGTTCCGAGTCTCGAATGCATTTGAAGAAAAAACGCGTCTCCTGTACGACGCAATGCGGGACAGCGAGCTTTACTCTAACCGTCCGCGAATCACTGCTGCTTTCTCCTTGAATTCTTCCGTGGTTGCCCCTAAAAGAACCTTACAAAAGATACGGCGAACCATGTCTGAGGAGCAACATGAGGAAAAGTCGAATGAAATGCTCAAGAACTTGAATGCCTACCAACTAGATGAGCGAGTTGAATCGATGCGCCTATCTCGTCAGGCACTTCCTGTTTTGCAACATGCTGGCGACATTCTAGTGAAAATTGAACGCAATCCTGTTACGATCTGTATGGCTTCTACTGGTTCTGGTAAAACCACACAGGTACCACAACTTCTTTTGGACGATTTCGTTCTTCGCAAGCAGGGTTCACGCTGCAACATCATTTGTACCCAACCGCGTCGAATTGCTGCCATCAGTGTTGCTGAACGTATTACCAAGGAACGAGGTGAAGCCCTGGGTGACACTGTCGGCTATCAGGTGCGCTTCCAGAGCCAGCTTCCTAAGCCTCATGGATCTATTCTCTTCTGTACGACGGGTGTCTTGTTGAAGCGCCTGCAGACAGCTTTGGAAGACATCTCTGGTGACTCATTTCTGGATAATGTGTCGCACATTCTCATGGATGAAGTACATGAACGCGATATCGAAACAGACCTATTCTTGGCTGTAATTAGGCGAGTTTTGCAAGAGCGCAAAAGGCGCGGATGTCCAGAGATCAAGCTTGTTCTTATGAGCGCAACAGTTGATCCAAAGCTATTCAAGGATTACTTCGAAGAATCTTCACTTACCACACGCCCTGTACCCGTGGTCTGTATTTCAGGGCGCAGCTTCCCTGTGCGAAAGTTTTACTTGGAAGACATCGTATCTCGCTTGCGCCATATTCCGGAAAAGCAAGGAGGATGGATTTGGAGGGAACACAGTGTGCAACAATATGTGCACCGTGAAATCGTGGAACGAGGCGGCACGACGGGAGGATCTGATAATGATGCGGTCGACAACATTGAAATGCCATATCCATTGGTCGCTCTTGTCATCGCTGATGTCATCTCACGTTCCACCGATGGACATGTGCTTGTTTTCTTGCCTGGATGGGAAGAGATTAAAGCCGTGCATCAGCTCCTTTTGTCCTCCAAACAGATGCCGTTGAAAGGACTAGATTTTGATGATCCGTCCAAATTTGAGATCCATCTTTTGCACTCCTCTGTTCCTGTATCCGATCAACAGGCCGTGTTTGAGCCTTTGCGCGACCCAATGATTCGCCGTATTATTTTGTCAACCAACATTGCCGAAACATCGGTTACCATTCCCGACGTCGTGTATGTGGTGGACACGGGTCGGGTTAAGGAAAAACGTTTCGATCCCGAGCGCCATTTATCGAGTTTAGTGATGACCTGGGTGGGTACATCAAACTTGAACCAGCGTGCTGGTCGAGCTGGGCGTCACCGTCCGGGTGAATACTACGGTCTGTTATCGAAGACGCATCACGATCGTCTTGGGATACATCAAACAGTGGAAATGAAGCGTATGGACTTGAGCAATGTTGTAATGCATATCAAGGCCCTTCACTTACCTGGCATGGAAGTCGAAGATGTATTAGCTTCCACCATTGAGCCACCTGCTCCTGAGCGCGTAAAGCCTGCCTTGGAAAACCTTGAGCGGATCGGGGCTTTAGATTACCATTCGAACCTTACTGCTCTTGGCCAAGTTCTTCTGCAGCTTCCAGTGGATGTGTATATTGGAAAAATGTGTCTCTTTGGTGCCTTCTTTCGTTGTCTCGACCCAGCTTTATCACTGGCCGCCATTTTAACGAATCGTGATCCATTTATATCTCCTGTACACCAGAAACAAGAGGCGAAGGCCATCAAAAACAGTTGGTGCTCAACCTCCTTTCGTTCGGATCCTCTATGTATCCTTAATGCATATGAAGAATGGAGCAAACTCCAAAAGATTGATCCTAATCGTGCGAATCGTTTTGCGTACAAAAACATGCTGAGTCGTACCACTCTTTTTCAAATTCAACAAGTGAAAGAAAATTTGTTCACTAGCCTTGTTAAGGCCAACGTTATCCAGGTTATCAAAAGTTCGAGGACCCTCATGCCGCGTTACCGCAAGCGCGTCCGAGCGTCCGACCCTGAATTCAATGTCAATGCGCACAGTACCAGCCTTTTGTCAGCATTGATTGCCGTATCTTCCCCCCACTTTGCTGTTCGCATCAGCCAAAATATGTACCGTACGGCGCAGGACAAATCATGCTTTATCCATGCATCGAGCGTGTGCAGCGCCAAGTTCCAATCGGATAAGTCAAAGTCATCCTTCGTGGATCGTGACATTTATGCCTTCTCTGAAAAAGTGCATAATGCGCCCATGTCGGCAACTTCCGGAGGTGCCACAACGTTTATGCGCACATGCACTCACATCGATCCATTGTCGTACATGCTTTTTGGTGCCTCACAAGTGCAAGCCTCTTCAAATGGACTCGAATGCGATGCATGGCTTCCATTGACGGGTGATTATGACGCGCTGGATGGCGTAGAACGGATCAAGGCTGTCATGGATGCATGCTTGTTGCGTGTCTTGGAGGGTATCCAGTGCTCTCATGTTCGTGCGCCATCTAGCAAACTCTCTGAATCGTATTCTCTCTCGGATAATGATGAAGATACGGACTCCACTGCCAATTCTATTCGACCACTTTCTGTGAACGAGGAACGGGAACTCGAGACTTTCACGGCTGGCATTGTCGATATGCTGGACCATTACAAAATGGAATGCTATGGCTCCCCTATGTAATTAATGCTGGAAGCGCGATTGTATAAGATAATGTCTGTCCAGTACTGTAGCCTTTTTAGTCTCCGGTTCCATAGATGGCAGAAGGGATAATGTGCCGTTGAACGCGTTGGCCTGAGCATGAACGCCCCTGGCTCTGCCGCTCTCATCACGTGATATTCGCGTTCGCCCAAACACGCCTCGCGTTCTCAAGCAGAATTGCGTGTAGAACGTGCACTCTAACGACGTGCCGTGCGGTACCATGTCGGGTGCTCGTGGGAGTCCACGAAAGGGTCCGGATACAGCTGAGAGGGTCTCGGAAAGAAATTTCTCTGACATTCTCGAAGAGGATGCCGGGAATCATGCCCCGAACAAGCGACCGCGCCGACCGCGCAAAACGCTGCGGGAAGAGGTCGCAGACGATTTGGTATTCATTCGCATGACCCCACAAGCTCCAGTGACAGGGTCTCTACCTAATAATAACATTGCGATGAATGCAGCAGTGCGGCCTGAGCCGCGAGCACCTATTCCTCGCCCTCCACGACGCAATAGTATGAATGTGAAAGGCATGCGTCGTGTTTCTAGTTTGCGAGATGGAGCACCTGCATACCCCCACGACGATATCCCAGATGACGTGCTCTATAAGCACTGCTCTGACCAGGTGCCTCCTGTCGTGCGCATGAAACATCTTTTATCCTGGACTTTGCACCGGTCGATACCTCAAGCCCTAGCCGAAGCCTCCCTTCCTCGGTTAGGAAGACGGCGACACGGAAAGGCGCGATGGGACCAAGATGCTGAGCTTGCCTTGCTTGCACCGATTCCCCCCGACGTGTCTCGTGAACTGAACGATCTGGAACGTCAGCATATTGCAGAGGTGTCGCCTATTCTCCACAGGGTCGTGCAAGATACGCTGCGTGATTTGAATGACGGCTTGATTGGTATTAGCTGGTTACGACATGTCCAGAAAGGTGCGTCTCGAACGCTTCACCCTCATCCACGGAACGAATCGAATCGACACGCCGAAAAGCAGTTAATGGGCATGCTGGAACAATTGCAAAATGAACTTGCGTCATGGAAGGAACATGAGGCGGATATTGACCGCATCCACGACGAGGTCGATGCACTTGAGGCCATGACAGCCAATATTCGAGAACAAGCAAGCTCAAAACGTAAAGGTCGTGCCCAAACAGATGACGAAGCAGAGATCGACGAGGAGCAGGCGTTGGCCGACGAAGTAGAAGCAAGTCGATCGGGTGCACTCCAGGCCACTGCATGGACGTGGGATGATGCTGACGCCGATGCCCGACGCCAGCTGGACCTAGTAGAAACTGTGCTCACATCCACTGACAAGCTCAATCATGCTGTTGCTGCACAGCAGTCTCTGGATACGACGCACGACATCGATCTTCAGGGCACTGAGGTGGACGCACGCCTAGGCTCCCTCGAGCTCTCTGTTGACAAAATTTATCAGCGGCTACATACGATCGAACAGCTTGACGATCTGTCGGAACAATACATCCGTCGAGTCTCGAACCGAGCCGCACAGACTCTGCTGGAGCGCACATCAGCGGGGCTCGCTACATTCTCAGGCATAAAATCGGACTCGGATACAAACGATCTGGCGTCGTCGGCTGCCGCCCAGCAGCGACTCGATACGCTGCTGGCTGGTATTCGAGATCCGAACGATACTGCACACGATCCCGCACAATCATCATCGGTCATGCCCACCGATGCACACCAGCTGCTGCGTGCCTTGGCACGCGGCTCCCCCACATAGCTTTGTACTTATATGGTCCTTGTGCAATCGGCCGAACTGCCGTGGTCGAGGAAGGCAGCAGAGTGAATGCGGCAGGACTGATCTTAACTGTGCTGCATGTCAGCTCGTGTCGCAGGGCGTGAGGCATACCGCGGCGTGGGTCAGTTGGAAGATCCTCCGACAGATGCCTCTTTCTTTACCCGTCGACATATCAACTATCCACCGTTCACGTCGGCCCGCCCGCCCAAGGAACTTCGTGGTGGGCACAGTGCTGGTGTGCGTGCGCTCGCTTGGAATGCTACCGGCGATGTGCTTATGAGCTGCGGCAGTGACCAGCTGGTACGCGCCTGGCACCCCGAAAAGAGTACTGAGGTGCGCTCCACGACGGAATTCGCTGGACATCTAGGGCAGATCTCAGCGATCGCATGTCATCCTACCAACCCTCATTTGTTTGCCACGGGCGGCATTGATAAAAGTGTGCGCCTCTGGGATCTTCGCGCTCCGACGGCTACAAAAGTCGTATCAACGCCAGGATCCAATATCAACTTGGCGTACCACCCAGAGGGTCGTTACCTGGCCGTGGGTGACAAGAGCGAAACGGTAAGTCTGGTCAACGCGGATCAAGGCACCTTCCTTCATAAGATCAAAGATGGATCACTCAATCGCGAGGAAATCAACGAGCTTGCATGGTCCCCAGACGGCACCATGTTGTTGCTTCCTATGGGCAGTGGCACGATTGGCTTTCTCGGTGCGCCAGATACCCCTGATACGCACTCCGAGGCTGCGACAGGACCGCACGGCCTTCATCCTAGCTGGCATTGTGTCATGCATCACCAGGCACATCCAGCGGCTATTTTTTGCATCAAATGGGACCCAACCAAGCGCGTCGTGGCTACAGCAGCTGCAGATAGCACTGTCGCTATTTGGGATGCCTCTATCTGGGACTGTCATCATATTTTCTCGGACTTTAAATTTCCAGCACGCAGCATTGATTTTTCTTGCGACGGCGAATGGCTCGCTGTTGGTGGCGAGGACTCTCATCTTTCCTTGGTACGTGGCATCATCACTGACTCTGGAAGCTGTCTCTTGCGAGCGGGCGCCTGTCTCACTCCATACCAGTATCAGCGACCATCAACGCATTATCGTGGCATCCTTCCAGACCCGTATTTGCTTACAGTGGTACAGACACTTCGCATTCTGCCCATGCTGGCACAGGCACTGCTACCGCGCGCTCGGCGGCATCGTCCACCATATGGCTCTATAGCGTACCCTAATCGCCTACACGTGCATTCATGTCACATGACCAACACGCGCTGTCGTAGGTACGGTCAGTGTTGGTTGTCCGCCTGACGTTACGGGTGTGGATCATGTCGGCTTCCCGGACCGAGCTCATTGCTTGGGTCAATGAGCTTCTTGCGCTGAATTATACCAAAGTGGAACAATGCGGAAATGGTGCAGCGTATGCTCAGATCATCGATTCGATTTATGGTAGGTCACCGTCGTACTAACGTGTAGGCAACGTACCCATGTCACGCATCAACTTTGGAGCACGCCATGAATACGAGTCTCTCACCAACTACAAAGTACTGCAGAATGTTTTTAACAAAAATCGGATAAGTAAGCCCATCCCTGTTGATCGTCTCGTGCGCTGCAAGATGCAAGACAACTTGGAGTTTCTGCAATGGATCAAAAAATTTTGGGACTTGAATTACACAGGCGAAGGTCTTTATGATCCAGAAGCTCGTCGCGCTGGACAACCGGGTAACCCATCCGATACACCCATGCGTCGACCTGCGTCTGGCACTGGTGGTGCTCGTCCGCGGCCGAGTTCTGCTGCTCCTAGGCCTTCTACAGCTGGTCCACGACCTTCAGCCGTCCGTCCAAGACCCTCTGCGGCTTCGCAGCCTGTGCGATCAGCACCCGCCTCCAGCGCTGGACCGCGGCGCATGTCGGTGGCCCCTCGTGGTGTGCGTGGACCCTCTGCTGCAGCGATATCCAACGAAACGATCCAGCAACTCTCCGCAGAGATTGACGAAATGAAACTCAGTGTCGACAGCCTGGAGCGCGAGCGTGACTTTTATTTCGGCAAGCTGCGTGACGTGGAAGTCCTTATTCAAGAACGCTTGGGTGAACTTATTCAGCTCACGGATGAAGGCGAAGAAATTAGCGATCCTAATGGCGCATCAGAGGCAGAGACGCTCAAGCAGATTCAAAGCGTACTATACAAGACAGAGGAAGGGTTTGAGCTCCCAGATGCTGCCGAGGTATGTGCATGACGAAAGGCTAACCTGTTAGGCAGAGCCAGAGCCCTTAGATGACACGGAAACGTTCTAAACTAGTTTATCTATGCTGCTGCTGAATTCTATCTACAAGCTTACGCCGTAGCCTTTTTCCCCCTTTGCAAATTACCACGACGCGGTCACTCGGCCCCTTTTGGCACACGCGTGTCATGCTACGCCCGTGGGCGTGATTAAATGAAGCCTTTATTTCTCGGCCGAAATGTATGCACGCTGTGCTGGTCCGTTGCCTACTCCTTGGCCAAGACCCTATCGCTCAAGGCCATGATTGCGTTTGCGCTACGAAAGGGTGTGAGCTTGCGTGCCATCGCACCATGCAGAATGTCGATGCCGCAGGCTGTGTACGGACTAAGGCGTGGCTATGTGACTGCGTCTCGGCCATCGACCGCTGACCAATTGGCCACTATGTCAGAGGTGGAACGTGATGGGCCCCTGTCAAACGACCAGCTCCTTGAGCGGGTTTTTGATAGAAAAGAAGTCTCTCGCTCGGCGAATCGACCCATTTATATGGACGCACAGTCCACTACGCCTGTGGACCCTCGTGTGCTAGACGCCATGATGCCCTACTATGTTGAGCAATATGGTAACCCGCACTCCCGAACGCATGCGTACGGATGGGAGACGGAATCAGCCACGAACGAGGCGCGGAATCATGTTGCAGAACTCATTGGTGCTGATTCAAAAGAAATCATTTTCACTTCTGGTGCAACGGAGAGCAACAACATGATTTTGAAGGGTGTGGCAAATTTCTACCGTGCCAAAAAAAACCACATTATTACCACGCAAACAGAGCACAAGTGTGTGCTGGATTCTTGCCGGCTGCTGCAAGAGCAAGGCTTCGAAGTAACATACCTGCCAGTTCGATCAAATGGTCAGATTGACCTGGACACGCTTCGTAAGGAACTTCGTCCGACGACCAGTATCGTTTCTATTATGACTGTCAACAATGAAACAGGTGTTATTCAGCCAATAAAAGAAATCGGTGAAATCCTCAAGACGGAAGGACATGAGCTTTGCAAGCAACTGGGCAAGGGTGTACCCAAGCCTTTCTTCCACACAGATGCCGCACAGGCTGTGGGCAAGATTCCAATCGATGTCAATGAAGCTGGCATTGACTTAATGAGTCTTTCTGCTCATAAGATATATGGACCTATGGGTATAGGTGCGGCGTTTGTCCGTCGTCGTCCGCGTGTGCGGTTGGAACCGCTGATGAGTGGCGGTGGTCAAGAGCGTGGTCTTCGCAGCGGAACACTTGCCACGCCTCTCGTGGTTGGCTTCGGTGAGGCTGCACGCATTGCAAAGAAAGAAATGGCGGTACGTATACTTATGCTAGTGGAGTGGCGTCAAAGATGATACCGGCACGCGGTCCCTTTGTGCATGCTACATGTCTTCCTTGCTGGTACTATGGAAATGATGTTTGAGTCGCTTTCTATAGTGCAGCCGGGTGATATGATTCGATTACCAGACTATTCGAATGATGGAGGACCAGCTACTGCAGGGAGCTTGAGACGCCATTTCCCACGCCCCCAAGCTTGGATCAATAAATACTAACCCTTCCAGTTCGACCATGCCCATGTGCTTGCTCTTTCGAAGCGTTTGCGTAATAATATCCTGTCTCGTGTCGAGAAGGTACTTCTGAACGGTGACCCGGATGGCTACCCGGGCTGCACGAATCTCACATTCCAGTATATTGAGGGTGAATCCCTTTTGATGGCTCTGAAAGACATTTGTCTTTCGTCCGGCTCAGCATGTACTTCGGCTTCCCTGGAGCCTTCGTATGTACTGCGTGCTCTTGGCTTGGATGATGCGAATGCTCATTCGAGCCTGCGCTTTGGTATCGGTCGTTTCACGACAGAACAAGAGATTGACTTTGTGTGCGACAAGATCGTGGCAGTTGTGCAACGCTTGCGTGACTTGAGTCCTCTTTGGGAAATGGTCCAGGAGGGTATCGATCTCAACTCGATTCAGTGGTCTGGCTGAGCACTTGTCACAGACGTAGGCTAGGACTTAGACGATCTGCCCGTACATACTTCATCATACGTAGGAGCGCTGAAATTTGTCCCCATACGTGGAGGTCCGACCACGGGACAGGAGCGCCACCGATCGTGAGAAGTGGGGTTGACATTGTACATGAATCATGGCAAGTGCCAAGATTATATCGTTAACAATACGTACTCTAGCCAAGCCCATCGCGACTCAAATTAAAAATCAGGCTGCACATCATGAGAGCTTTCGCAAGGTTTGTATTTCGCTTGCCCAGAGCATGCATCGCACAGAATCTCGACTCCGACAGAATCTACTTCCTGGCTCTGAAAAGTACAAAATTCGCCCGTTGAATGATGCCAAGGCTATTTCGAATGGTGCGAATGCTATCTCAGAAGGCTTTCTCTTTGCTGTAGCTGCCCTCATTATTATTGGAGAAACATATCGCGGTAGCCGAAGCCGTGCAAACGAACGAGATAATTTCAGGGATGAAATCACTCAACTTTCTGAACAGTTGGATGCGTTGAACAAGAAACTCCAAGGTGATGGTGTGACAGATGGAAATTCACTGACTGCGAGTCAGTCGCCTTCCCTGCCTGACTCGACTGCCATGAATTCTACACAATTTTTACAACTGGTGCACACAGTCCAAATACTATGGGCGTTGGCCGATAAAAATGGCTGGCTCCGCGATGTGGAAAAGCTGCCAGGAGAGCTCAAGTGGCTTCTTGAGGGCAAAGAGTCAGCGGCGTCAGATACAGACTCTCAAGACAAACGGTCTGTGGCTGCCCAGTCGCCCTCCGACTACGCTGCTTCCTGTGTCAAGATGTTTTCAGATGACGTGAAGAACACAATCTCGCCAAAAAGCACGAGGCAAGACAATGATGAAGTCTCTCAAATATCCACCGTGCCTACATAGATTATGTCGAGCGCCTTACGTCGGTCGCCTCTTGTGTACAGTCTAGGACCGCAGGCTCTTATTTCACAACAACGATCAAACCTATGAACAATGTCTCCGGTCCTCATTGGGGCTAAGCCTAGATATATTATTTTTGCTAGAGATGAGGTGCATGGTATGTACGTTGAGCATGCTTGCTTACCAAAAACGGCCACGGCCTCGCCAAGAGCCACGGCCACGGTAGCCGCCGCGGAATCCACCTCGGTACCAGCCACCACGCCCGCGACCCCGTCCGCGACCTCGAAAACCGATACCAGGGACGTTTGTCCGTTTGGGCGTCACTTTGAGCAGTCGACCACGAAAGAGTGATTCATTCAATACAGCCGCATTCTCAACAAAATTCGCGTCAGCAAACTCAACGTATGCGAATCCTTTCGGATGACCAGTAAACTTATCACACAATATGGTGACACGATTGATTGTGCCACAGCTTTGAAAGTGCTGCTGGATTTCTTCCGGTGTAGCTCCATAATCCACGTTGCCCACATAAATACTGCGGCTGTCCACTTCCATTTTTTCTTCATCTGTGGGATGCGCTGCTACTGACGCGTTTCCGTGAATATCTTGCTCAGCAGTCTCGTTCATTTCACGAAGCTTAGCCGCTTCTGCTTCCATTTCAGCTACGCGTTGTTTCATCACCTCCAAGTCAGCATCTTCGGTGTCGGCCTCTCTTCCTTCTCTAGGATCCTCATGCTCGGCAGAGTACTGTGCAAAGTCTGCCTCACGCTGTGCTTGTTCAGCACTGATGGCCCCTACCGCTTCGCCAGCTTGCATGTGTGCCGTCAAGCATTGTCATCGCGGCATGAACGCGATTTGCTGCCTATGATATCACGTGAGTGTTCCTCCACTTTATTCTGTAGCCTTCGCTAGCGTTGCATGATGGCCGAGGGACGTTTGTGTGGCTGATGAGAATAGACATGCATATCGGATGCCTCGGGTGAGACAAGGTTGGAGGACATGAAATAGTGCTTTTTGTTACATGATATGAGGATATATAAAGTGCACTAGCTGCATGGAGAATTGAAGCTTGACCGTGGTACAAAGCAAGCGGGCCCTTTGAACTAGTAGCAGCATTGTAGCTTATGTGGACATAGGCTGGACGGTATCCGTCTTGGCTAGCTCAGCACTGGGAGTGTCAGAATCTGTGCTATTCGATGATAGAACATGTAATGAGAATAACAATAAGCGAGTCCCATGAACACATTCACTTTATACATACCGTAAAGCCACACTGAATTCATCCTCGATATCATCATCGTCCCAGTTGTCTTCCCAAAGGTGGTCACCACCCGAACGAGCAGAACCACTCATATCAAGTGAGACGGTAGCAGCACCAGAGGGTTGGTCACCAGTGTTATGTTTCCCAACAATAGTGTCTTGGTCTGGCCAGTCTGTTGAGATAGTGCGTAAGTATAGTCATGCAGCATGTACGAACCATCTGCCTCAAACTCCTCAAACTCGTCATCTTCATCAAGAGCACCCAACGTAGGAACCTGATGTTTCTTTTCGTTGGCCTCTTGAGAACCTGCTGATTCCTTGTTACTGGGCTTACTTGGCTTTGTCGCGCTCATTGTATTCGTGTACGGAATGGACGCGACCTGACGTGCGTTTGATCACACGCCCACTTAATTACTAAAATACACTCATTCAGGCCCGGCCAGGGCTACTCAGCGCGGACGAACGCATTGGCCGCACCACGTCTTTGGCTTTCTTGATAACTAGGCAGTGCAGAATGCAAAAGACTGGTACAAGGCTGTCGATATTTACTCTTTTGGTCTATATGGCCGTGTGTCTGCTAGGACACATGTCAGCATGTGCTGCAGCTGAGACAGAATGGACGCAAGAGTCATATTCTAAGAAGCTGGACATAGGCGGTGCTGTGAGTGTCGTAGAGCTGGACATCAAGGCCACACCTGCTGAGATTGGACCTGAAGGTAGTGCCACGTACCTTTTGTATCTCACTCGTCAGGAGCATGACGGCCTCTCTATGCTGACGGCATCACTGGAGCAAAACAGTTCTGCTTCACAGTTGGAGGTGATGCCGTTAGGACCTTTGGGTGATCAGCAAGACACATATCAATACGCTATGGATGTTCCAATGAAGGAGAAAAGCAACGTCTCTCTCAGGATCAAGGGCGTGTTTTTGCACCAAACGTCGCCTTTGCCTAAAGAACTTAAGCAAGGCGATCTGCAACTCCTTACTTGGGACGGTGATGCTCAGCCCCGTACTCCTTACAAGACAGCATCGGCTACAGTGCTCATCAACTCCCCTGACCCTATTCTTACATTCAATGCCCCAGTGACTTCGTCGCAGCTTGGGAACGCAGTGCAATTTGGTCCATTCACTGATCTGAAGCCCTATACGGCAGACTCAGAGCCTATGCCCCAAGGCCACGTCCATTTTGCATACAGCAAGCCCCTGGTTTCTTACAAGGAGTACCAACGACATGTGGAAATAAGTCACTGGGCTGACAGCATGGCCACACACGATTACATTTGGCTCCAGAATGTCGGTCCAAGGCTCAAAGGCAGTTTTAGCCGCTCTCAAAACATGATCAACATGCACATGAATCCTCTGCTGGAGAAGACATCTCAAATTCAGTCGATTCCACTGAGTCTACCAGGGAGTGCAGAGGATGTGTACTACGTGGATGCGACTGGCAATGTCTCGACGTCGAACCTTAAGGCATCACCCAAGGCAGCTGGGGCACCTCGCCGTCTAGACATTCGGCCTCGCTACCCCGTCCTTGGTGGATGGAATTACACGTTTACGGTGGGATGGAACGAGAGAATGAGTAAAAGTGGTATTGCACGTTTCAACCCAGCCAAGCCCTGGCGCACCCGCATTGCCGTCCCATTCCTGATTTCTCCCAAGACGGCTTCAATTGAAAGCGCGACACTAACCATTTCGCTACCTGAAGGTGCCCAGGACATCAAGGTCTCTCTGCCATTCAAGGTCGATAATGTGCATACAAGCCGACATCCTTCGTATTTGGATACCGTTGGCCGTCCTACCATTAGCATCACGCGCGCTAAGTGCTCTTTCATGAATGCCATGCCAGTATTTGTGGAATATACGCTACCGATCACGACATATTTGCGCAAGCCTTTCTGTGTGACGCTGGCCGTCCTGCTTGTATTTGCGGCGTCGGCTTTTGTTAGTCGCCAAATCAATGCGATACCTCAGTCCGTGAAGTAAACATACTCATGCTTCGCGATAGCCTTATTAACTACTATGTGCTTATCTATTCATCGCCGACGCATCGCACGGCGTAGTTGCCCAGCACAGGCAAGAATGGCTCACGTTCTAGTGACGTGGCAGAACGGTGCGCGATGTAGCTGAGGTTAGTGCCGTCATCAACGTACGCGCAATACCATGATCCAAAAAGACACAAGCGCGTTAGTAGCCAAACAAACCAGCCCAGGCCAAATATATTCCTAAGAACCCATGCAACCACGAGCACAATCGCACCGCCAAAACCAGCTTGGTAAGCATGGAAACGAGCAAGATCCTGAAGTAAGCCTAGTGAAGAGCATACGCACATTTTGCGTCTCCCATAATAGTAAAAGAACACTTGAGAATGGCGGGATGGCATACGCCATAGCACACAATTTGCTGAGCTCCCAACCCAGACCTGTAGCGTAGCCAGTAATGGTAGCATTAAGAGGGGCTGGTGCAATAGATGGCGCACCGCCCACTCCTAGGTAGGGATTGTCTTCATTCACATCCGCATACACATGACCTGGTGCACCTGGCATGGACGGACGAATCGGGTTCGTTGGCGCACGCGCAGCCTCGTCCCATGATCGCGGCTGTCCAGGCGTGTGCGGCGTATTATTGTACGAATAGGAGGGCAAAAACTCTTTTCCACTAGCTCCATCACTGACATTTTGGTAGGATTCGACTAAGAAAGGTGCATCTGCATCGTACAACTGGGATGCGGCGCTCTTGACAGACATAAAGATCGACGTCACCTACTAGTCTAGCGTACCAGGTGGCTTCGAAGCACGTGTGGAGGGCACCCTTTTGGCCATGATCCGTTTGGCGCTTATGCAAAATGATACCTATCGACTCGTCCATGGTGGAAACCGTTTGTTAGAGCTATGTATCATACATATGTCAGCGTTATATGATCGTGCAACATAATGCGGGTATAAGTTAATGGGCCACCTTTTTGGTGCGACCCATGCGGCGGGCATGACGCAAAGCTTTCTTCGCGCTCATCTGCGAAATAAAAATCACTGTGTCAGCATGGGGTTCCAGGTAAAAAGCAAGATACGTACCCTAGCAGCCATCGCTTCTAAACGCTCCTTTTCAGCGGCTTTAAAGGCACGTTCCTTACGGACTTGGCTCCTACGTTCAGACTCTTCTTCCTTCGCTTGTTTCATTTCACGCTCCCTTGTTTTGATGCTGTGCATTTTTTGACGATGTTGCATTCGTTCGTTCCACTTCTTGCTAGTGGCCTTCTCTTTTGGGATTTCTAGCGTGCTCTTTCCCGTCTCTTGTTTTGCACTCATGTGGTTATCTAGCTGGTTGTTTGATGCCATGGAGAATCCAGATGTTGCACTCAAGTTGAGTAAGAGCGCCAGTCGAATCTATCCCCAGCTCAACGCACGAGGCGTCGTTCGCTCACTAATTTTAACATCACGTGACGTGGTCGGCACACATCGGTGGGAGTGCGCGACACAGACAATTCTCCCGTTGGTTCCACACACACGAAGTCATGCTCGGTCGAGTTTTGGTTGCGCCAACCCGCGCACTCCGTGCTCAAACATTTGCTATCCGCTCCTTTTCTTCATGCGCAGCTCGCTTCGAATCACTTCCCACAAAGGAGCAAGTCGCCACGCCTTACAAGGCCCGTGGTGAATTTGTTCGCCCGAAGGTTGAGGGCAGCGCCATTGTCTCGAATGTTGAGACACCTGTTGCAAAGCCCAGCAACCCTCAGTCCTTGGAGGAATATGGAATGGACCAGGCTCCTAATCGAGCTGGAGTATGGAGTGAGTCTCAGCGCCCTAGGTCGGACGCTATGAAGGGACCACGCTTTGAGCAGATGGACCCACGCTTCCAGCCTCAAACTTTATCCGCTATGGAGCTTATCAACAATCAACCTATTCATTTCACCAACAAGCGCGTTGTTTCTTGTGATGGAGGTATGTGTTGCTTTTGCATTACAAGCTAACATTCGAAGGTGACGGTCCACTTGGTCACCCTCGCGTATACATTAACCTGGTGCGTCTTTCATCTCATATGGATCTACTGACATGAATTAGGACAAGCCAGGTCCCAAGGCCTGTCCATACTGGTATGTATTTGTCATTCCGTGTCACCCTAACATTCGCAGTAGTGCTCGGTACCAGAAGGTGGAAGAGCACGAGTAAATGCTTCGATGTCGCTCAATTAGATATATATGGCTATGTGTGTGAGTTTCTCTTTAGCTAGAAGCTGTAGCATTTATATTTTGGGGGTCACGTACAATGCACTCTCTACATCATTGCGCGCGAATCGCTCTTCAAGCAAACACTTTGGCGCCATTCAATTGAAATCAGTACGCGCCCGATGCAATTTGTTATGCCTATGTATTTTACTGGCCTATGATGTTGAAATTGACATGTAAAGACTTAGAAAGAGAACATACCAGCCCCCCGGACCCTGTGTCCTCCAAGGAAGTACATCATCAGGGAAGAAGCAAATAGACCGATAGCTATACCCAGCGAGATATTCAGCAGCTGTGCACCGATCTGCAGACCAGACGTTACCTCTGTGTTGCCTGATCCAGAGCCATCGTCTTGAAGCGTTGCAAAGTTCCATAAAGTAGTAGAGCCAGTCATACCACTAGGCAGTTGGAAAAGAATACCCGGCACTGCCACCACGAAACTGCGCCCATCGAAAAAGCGACCGTAGATGTTGGCGAGTATACCCACCGTGAAGGAGCCCAACGCAGAATATAGATATGAATGGTTTTGCAATACTTCAGGGACAGGGCAATGCTCGTCCTTCGTACCATTGCAGCTCGCGTTCACTTTATTAGCAATTGTGGCAAAGTTCGCCACTAGCCAGCCACAAACAGCAATGAGGACCATCACAGGAAATTCTTTTCGAGTTACCTTGGCCTGATTACGCAGTGACAGCAGCAGTGCATATCCTGGCACAGTTAAGAACGCCCAAGCAAAGGAAGGCGAAGCATTCTGGCCTGGAGGTGTGTTGTACCAGTGCGGGAAGTCCAACTTACGTGCATTACACTTCGTCAAATTCGCGCCTTCACTTCCAAGCAAAGGAAGAGCACCGATCATTATACCCAAACCTAGTAGCGTGGAGTAGATAATTGCATAGACTAAGCGCACAGAGCCGGAAACTAGACTCTTTGATTGAAGTTCCAACGCTGCAGTCAAAACAATGAAACCAGGAAGAATCATCACGATCGAGCCCGCCATGACAGCTTCGTAACAGAAATAGCGGCCATAATGGATCTCTCCAGTGGGAGTATGATAGCGACTGATTTGGTGAAGACCCATTGCAATGAAGGAATTTAATGTAGCGAACACGATCTCAAAAACGTTGGAGTATAGTTCGGATGTGATAGAAAGCTGGCAAAAACACATAAAGGAGCCTAAGCAGAACGAGGCAATTGCATCAAGCAGCGAGCCGTTAAATGCCCATTCACCGACAGTAATGAAGGCGGATGCCAAGCCGCTGACAAGAACAAATTGCCACTTGCGCAGCATTGGCTTGCGTCGCATCAAATTGTCCAGTTGCTTCGAGCCTTGTTCTACACCAATCTTATCATGAATGACGTTCCAATAGATAGTGTGCATGTCAGTCAGCTTTGTCAAGTCCACGGTACTGCCCTGTTTGATAATTTTGGTCTCGGAAGTGTGCGTGTTTTCATCACCAAAAGACAAGAGCATGACCGATGGGAAATACACACAGCGACAGTTAACCTCCAGTACGTTGGCGGTGGCTTGAATTTGTTGCTCGATACGATGCGTTGGTGCACCAAACATCATCAAACAGCGAGATAACTTCAAAAGAAATTCTTGACGCTTTAAAATGGCCGCAACATGCATGGTGATGAAGATTTCTTGCTTCTTGCTGCGAGCTTTGCGGCGACGAAGCTTCTTTTTCCATTCACGCCTCGCCAGTTCTTCTGGGTTCGTATTCATGAGATGATTTTGTTCATCATCAGACATTGAGCCATGCGGCCATTTGCGATGCATTAGTTGTTTTCCCGCATTTCCAATAGCGTGGCCCCTGCGCTTCATTGAAGACGCGGTTGTACTCCCAGCAATCGACTTGCTTTCAGCTGCATTAAAATAGGGATTAACCCCCGAGTCCTGTTGCACATAGGCTGCGAATGTGTTGGGGGTCAATGGCATAGCACCACTTGGACCCGTTCGCATCTTTTTCGGAACGGGTGAGGCCTCAGCAACAATTTTTGCAGTACGGCGCAGAGTTTTTTCATTCATATCAGGAAGCAAATAACGGTCTAGCGTAAAACCGGGGCGAGATGGATTCGGTCCTAATTGCGCATGCAAAGGACTCACAGCACCAATTAGGTTTCCAGATGTAGCAATTAGGCCACCAATGGTACCAGCTGCAGAGCGAGCAGCCTTGGGGCGTTCGTCCATTATGTCTAGACCAACGTCAGACGCAACGTTCTTGACGACGCTGTGACCAGCATTCGAGACTTGTACAATGTTTTGGTTCGCCAAATTAATCAGACCAGCACCCGAGCGTTGTAGCGAATAGCGCGAGGAGTCTCGCCACGAGTCGGTTGAGGGCTTGGAGTCAGCAGCTTGTTTTAATACCTCTGGGTCGACATCCTCTATAGCGGCATGATTTCCATAAGCATCGACCACTTCGTTACCGATCAGATTTAAGCCGCCACCAAGTTCTGTAGCATCAGGCTCAGTCGCAGCTTCTGATTCAGGCGCTTGCGAGTCAGATACCTGAGACGTTCCATCAGTCTGTTGCTGGTCATAGAGCTTTAAAAGTTGGCCCAAGACACCGCCACTTTCAACAGGTCTTGAATCCAATTGCTGTGCAGTCTCGAGAGCATCGGGTGTGCTAGCTTCGGAGTCGGGAAGGTGCGATCGATTGAAACCAGGAAGGTGCATTTCATCTTCATCGCTGCTATCAGCACCACGACCGTGAAGCATCTTGTGTGCTGAGACAAGTTTGGCAGCCTCACGCTCGATGGCTGATGGACGATGACGACGTTTCGTACCGCGGAGACCGGATGACGTTTGTACTGGCACACTCTTCATGTTAGTTGCATCGGAGGTGAAAAGACCCTTTTCCGACAAATCTTCCTTATTTTCGTTGGAATTGACACCAAAGATACGGCGAAGCGAGCTCCATCCTTTCTTACCCTGATCATAAACCTTCTTTCGAGCAGAACGGGGTGGTTTTGATGGCATGCCATCTGTTTCGCCCTCAATAATATCCACATGATCGAGGTCATCCATAGGATCATAAGAGCCTGAAGACGTGGCGCCTGGCGTGGTAGCATCTCCATAATCGTATGCGAGCTGTGTGTCTCTTTCCCGAAGTTCTTGAGGATTCGTGGGTTGACCTGCAAGAAAAGCTTCGTCACGAATAATTACATGGCCAGGAGGTGGGGGATTTGAAAGCGCCTCACTATCTTCATCTTCGAGCTCCTCAGCCAATGCAGCAAGTCGAGTGTGATCGTTACCTTCCACATTCACGACACCAGTTCGGCCTTGTGCATTGTGTTCATATATGTTAGGCATGTGGGGTTGGAGTCCCTCCAAGTTTATCTGACCTGGGTGATTTGCACGCTGAATACCTGTTCTTTGCTTAGGCTCAGTAGCAATAGGTGAGTTCGCAGCTTTAGAATCAACAGGCGAGACAGGCGGTTGCGATACAGTAATTGTCGGACCTTGACTACCGGTATTGATATGGATACGTGCAGATTTTGACGCATTGCGATTGAGCCCAGAATCTGAGGTGCCACTTTCATTGCCTTCGTGCTGTCCTGTAGCAATAGAGTCCGAGAGAAATGGTGAAGAGTCGCTCGCAGAAGTCACAGGTACACCAAGCGATGATGTGATTGGTGGAGCTGGCTGTTGCTCTCTTACATGAGATTCCTGCGTTCGAATTCCTTCGTCGTTTGAAATGAAAGAATGCGAGTTATCTGGGGACCCTTGGGACATATCGTTGACATGGCTTTGATCCGCTACTTGATGATATATGTGGTCCTTATCATCAAGATGAGGGAGTGGTGAAGGCATGCCTCCTTTTCACTGCAACAAATGCGCGTATAACACGCAGTCAATTGATACTTAGTGAATGAAGCAAGAGGTTGCTCAAAGGGTGTGCAACCTACGTTGTTAAGATGCTTGCAAGTCAAAAATGTTTGCCGCTAGTTCTTTGCCACGCATGACCCACCTCCACCAATTTTAGCTAAGGATGTCATGGTCTGGTCTAGCATTGAAGCTGTAATTTGTCGAAACCAACCTCCACTTCAATTGGGCTGTGCAATGACCCAGAGGTCAGAAACGCTATGATATTACAGCACGCGCAGAAAAGATCAAATCATGTACAGCCTGGACAGGTATGCAAGTGTTCCTGAACAAATGCGTCGCACTCAAGACAAAAGTGCTGATGGCATTTGGGACACATGTAGCGGGATGAAGGGGCCAATGTAACGTCCATAGTGGTGCGCGCGGTAGACGCTTCGTTCATGTCACTAGGACGAGGTGGGAATGGGAATGAACAAGCGAAACAGGATAACGGTGAGGTTTCTGTTACACTGGATGTTAGGTCGTAGATACGCACGCTTCCCAAGCTACTGGCTCATAGTTTTGCACCGGAAATAGGTGATGATAACTCCGGGCAAGGTGAGTACTCATAATCACTGTAATACCACACGTCGGACAATCCGTGGGCACTTGACATACACGAGATGAGCATCTCGGGCATGTATATCCAACTGGAGCAGAGCCTCTATCCGAGAATGATAACCCTTTCGTTCCAGTCATCAGACGGCCGTGACAAGCGCAAAATGAAGGGGGTGCATGAAAAGGGATACGGCGTGGAAATCCCATAACGAGCAAGTCATTTTTGTTTTCCTCTGTCAATTCGGATGAAGACTCAGTCACGATCCGGGGAGGCACATGCTTCATCAACAGCTCCTTATAATGATCCTCGTTCAGAACCACATTGAAGTCACCACCCGTTCGTGTGCACAATTCTTTAAAGATTCGGAGCTCAGCGGCAAGGGAAATGACAGACACCTGGATATGTTCCTCAACTAGCTTATCGATGGTTTGGTATATATTGCCGGGATCCACAGTGGTGAGTGAAGCGGATATATATAGAATTTCACGGGTATTTGAGCTAGGTAAGTGCGAGAGAGAGCTTCGCGCCATTTCCAGCGAATTCTGAATACTTGGCTCACCACGCGGCTCAAGCTTTCGACGACTGGCCAAGACAGCGCCGTGGTCGAATGTGTTACCACCCATGAGTGAGAGACGTTCAGCTAGACCATCGCGCGCACAGATTATAGCGAGTTGACCAATCGGGTTTTGGTCGAAGTACTCAGTCACAAATTGGCGCGCAAGCTGCAGAGTAAGGTCAAAGCGTGTAGGTCTTAGATCGCGGTCATTCATGTCTTCACTCAGATCTAGAATTAAGACAAAGTGACGAATAATACCTCGTTGTACCGGTATGCTATCGCGCAAGCTCCTCTTACGCTTGTTTATGTCGATCATCTGTCGAACAGCACTTTCCAAATTGCCGCTTTCGTCTTCCTGGACATGATCCCATGAACGCTGATATGTGGCTTCCCAGCTGTAGGCGTTTCCTTTCTGAATTTGACGATCACGTCTTGAAGCTGCCGACTTATTGTTACGATTGAGTTCATCACCTTGCCCTTGATCATTCTTGCGCTTGGCGCTCGATCTCTCTGCAAGAGCCGTGCGTATCGACGCATTAGGCAGCGATGGAAGAGCGTGGAACTCATCTGAATCGTCTGATTGCTCTTCCATCATCTCGTCAGAATCATCTTCAAGCTTTGTACTATCCACGTAATCATCATCGCGCCGGCGCATGAAACGATATTCGGTGTTATGCTGCTGGCGTCCTCACCAGTGTTGCAGTCTCTCGCGTTGGGCACCAGTGCGTCGTGTCTCAATTGATACACGTGGCTAGCACGTGGCCAGGTGCCAGCACACGGGTCGGGGCCGACGGTCGCGGCCTTCGCAAAAGCTCCACGCGGCAACATTACCATCGTTCTGCTGCCGTCCCAGTGACTGTTTTTTGGTGACAAAAGGCAGTATGAAAGCGTATCTACCGCGCACGGCGGCCTTTTCATGGGCGCCATCTAGTGCGGAGGTCAACGGCCTAGTAATGGCTACGGGTACGGTGGCCGGTGCTCTCGATGAAAGTTTCAACAATGACAGCGTGCTGGAGTTGTGGAAGCTTGATGCGACACCGGACGACACCATGAACCTGTCACCCTCAGTATTAGGATCCGTGAATGCAAGTGCTCGTTTTAATCGCCTTGGCTGGGGCTTTGCGCACAGGGACAAGCCGCACGGCCTATTGGCTGCTGGACTCGAGAATGGTGAGGTGGGCGTATGGGATGTCGGTATGCTCATGGATCCTAGCACTGCCGCACAATCACAAATCCTGCGCAACACTGTTCACAAAGGCTCTGTCCGCGGCCTTTCATTTAACCAGCCACAACCTAATTTGATCGCTACGGGCTCTGTCAATGCCGAGATCTTTGTGTGGGATCTCAAGTCGCCTACCAAACCATATACGCCAGGGTCGCGCTCGCAGCATCTGGATGAAATTTCTAGTCTGGCTTGGAATGGTCAAGTTCCATATGTACTTGCCACGGCATCTACAAATGGTAGTACTACCGTATGGGACTTGCGTCACAAGCGTGAAATTGCTGTGCTGCGCAACTCCACTGCCGGTGCATCAATGAGCTCGGCACGTAGTATCAGCTCACTTGCTTGGCACCCGCTCAGTCCCACACGTATCGCGACGGCCACGGAGGACGATATGAATCCAGGTATTGTGCTGTGGGATTTGCGCAATTCACGTGCGCCAGAAGCCATTCTGAGTGGCCATGAACAGGGAGTACTAGGTCTATCATGGTGCCGTCAAGACGAAAATCTTATGCTTTCATGTGGAAAGGACAGCCGCACGCTGTGTTGGAACCCTCAAAGCCATGAAATTGTGGCAGAGATGCCGCCACATTCGAACTGGGCCTTCGATGTGCAGTGGAACCCTCGCAATCCCAACATGCTTGCCAGTGCGAGCTTTGATGGTCATGTGGTTGTTCAGTCTCTACAGAATATTCCCGTGGACGGTGAGCAGGACGCTGCTGCTGTGTCGACAGCTAGCATGAACCCGGATGACTTATTCACGGCGCTAGGTAATGCCCCTCCGCCCTCTACAGGCGGTATGCCGCTTGTTACGGCTCCGAAATGGCTGAGCCGCCCTACATCTGTGGCATTTGGCTTCGGTGGTCAGCTTGTGACAATTTCTAAGCCGGTGCCTGGAGTACAAGGCTTTCCTTTGCGTGTGCACGAGGTACACACTGAACCGCACATTGCTGACCGGGCACGCGTACTCAGCCAAGCCTTAGATGAAAATACGCTTGCTGACTTTTGCGTGATGCAATGTCAGAACCCGAACACACGTGCTTCAGACATGGCGGGATGGAAGACGCTTCAGACTCTTTTCCATGTTGACTCTCGTGATGAGCTTGTTGAATTGCTTGGCTTTTCGAAAGACGACATTACCAGCCAAGTTCAGCAAGCTGTGGGCGCCTTGGGTTTACCACCACTAGAAGATGAAAACGCACAAGGTGAAGATCCAGCGCAGCAAGTCCCGTCAGTCCTCGACGAGGACCCCACTGCTTTCTTCGATCAAGTCCCAGATATGCCCCTAGAACCGCCTCAGCCGGCGGCTGAGCCATTTAGGCTTCATCCTAATGGCAATCAGGACCCCGACCGCTTGATAACAAAGTCTTTGATTCTTGGCGACTTTGAAAATGCAGTGTCGCTGCTTGTTTCGCAGGATCGCTTCGCAGATGCTTTAGTGCTTGCTACGCGCGCTGGCGACGAGCTGCTTGTTAAGACGCAGCGCGCATACTTCAAACGTCATGCGATGAACAAACCCTACCTCCGATTATTGCAAAGTATCGTGACAGAGGATTTGTCGGATGTGGTTTACTATGCCGACTTGACTGAATGGCAAGAGATCTTCGCCGTGCTTTGTACTTATGCAAAGCAGGAGGACTTCTCAGTCCTAGCCGAGCGTCTTGGTCAACGTCTCGAAGACCGATACTTGCAGTCAGCGCAACAAGGCACGCCAGGCTTAGATGACCGCAAGAGTGCGGTTCTATGTTACCTGGCTGCTGGATGTCTCGAAAAAGTGATGTCGATGTGGATCGAGGAGATGCAAGAGGAAGAGTTTGCCATCAAATCGGGAAGCACGCAGCGCGACAACTCTCCGTACTCGGCTCATGCTGAGGCACTGCAGACGCTTATGGAAAAGGTGGTTGTTTTCCAGCATGCGGTGCAATACACCGATGAGGATCTACAACCGCCCGTTCCCAATGATGATGGAACTGTGCCTGTGCGTGAATTTAAGCTGGCGCCGCTGTACAACTACATTCTTGAATATGTCAACGTCTTGGCAGAGCAGGGCTTGGTGGACATTGCGCTCAAGTTCGTGGCATTGACTCCACCTGACTACACACCTAACCAGCAATCGACCGTGGCCGATGCCGAGTGGACACATGACCGTCTGTTGCGTGCGAGTGAGATGACACAGTACGCGCAAACGAATCCATACGCCCAGGGCGCTTATGCTCAAGGAGCATATGACCAGAGTGCCTATGGCGGATACAATGTACCTGCTGTGCCGTCGGTACCTGCTGCGCCTGCTCCTCAGCCATTGGCTCCGCCTCCCATGGCTTCCCAGATGGCTCCGCCACCACCGCCACTCGCAGCGCCGAGCATGCCAACGATACCAAGCGTGCCTGCAGTGCCCACGGCTTTGTCGCAACCGGACCCCACACCGTCACCATACGCTCCACCTGTTAATCCAGTCGCCGCACCACCATCTGTTGCCCAGACAACAGCTTATGCAACCCAATCCGTGCCTCAGGCCATGCAAGCACCGCCGCCACCTGTCATCGGTGCGCCGCCGCCTGCTTCCATGACACCTGGCCTGATTCCCGAGCCGGCGGTAGGAACAATCGCCTCGTCTCCGCTGCCGCCACCGCCGCAGCTGAAGCGCGAGAAGGGGGGATGGAACGATGTGCCCGCTCCTTCATTGCCCCCGCCACCACCTAAGCGCGCGCCGTCTGCAGCGACAAGTGCAGCGATCACATCGCCTTTCCCGAACCAACCACCTTCGGTGGCAGCGTCGGCGGCCATGCCGCCACCGCCACCTCGTGGCCCTCCGACTGGCCCCCCTCGTCCATCTAGTGCGGCATCGTCCACGTACATGCCGCCCCCTATGGCCTCGCCACGAACCGGATTGGGTATCGGCCAGCCATCCCAAGACTATGGCCGTCGTATGCCTCAGGGTCACATGAATACGCCTGGCGTGCAACGACCCCAGACGCCGACAGTGCCTGGCCGACCACCCATGGCGCGAACGCCCAACCTGCGTCCCCAAGTGACTGGCCCGCCGAGTCAGTTTGCCGGGCAACAAGCTGCCGCGACGCCTCGAGCATTTTCCCAGAGCGCAGCGGTGGGTAGCGTACCAGCTCCTCCAAGAGGTCACGCAGGAATGGTGCCTCCACGCTCCATGACACCAGCGGGTGGTGGATATGGTGCGCCTCCTATTGCCTCGACGCCCGGCGGAGCCTCCAAACCAGGTTTCCAGTACCCCCGCGGCGACCGCTCCCACATCCCACCGAACTTGCGGCCTGTTTCTGACACTCTTGCACGGGAAGTAGCGCGACTTCGCAGTGTGGATGCTCAACCAAAGCGTATTTTGGACGATGCTGATAAGCGCATACAGCTGCTGCTCGATGTGATGAACAATGGTCTGGTGGATGCTAAGCTGGTGCCTGTTCTCCAGCAGCTGGCTCAAGCAATCCAAGCGCGTAATCAGCAGGGCGCGCTACAGCTGCACGTCCAGCTTGTAACGATGGCCACAGGTGACGTGGCTACGGCTCTCGTGGGCGTCAAGTTCTTGATTGCGAAGCTGTACTCGTAGTACGAATGCATAGGCTCCTACCAATTGTCACGTGTATCTGCAATATGTGCGTTGCTCGTACGTGGAGTGGCTCGGTTGTGCTGTCTCGACGACCTTGGTGTTGATGGCGACGTCCGTGAAGGGGCAGGGCTCGGACGCACCCCTATTTGACGTTGGTCGCGTGCAGTATACACTTCCTGCACCGCTCATACATGTCGCTGCAGCTGCTAATAAGCTTGTGCTATGCTTGTCACCATTTGACGGCATGCCCATGCGTATCGTTTACCTAGATCTCGAAGAGCCTGCTTTCACACAAGAAGCCTTTATATCTTCTCCTACTCAAGCTAGAGGCTCTCGTTGGCGCGATCTTCACGAGTCGACGCGTGTGTTCGTTGATGCCTCTGCCGTGCACGTGTTGCTCTGCGCTGGTACATATACCTATTACTGGACCCCAGGCTGGACTCGAGCGCGTCGCGTCATGCAACTGGACGGTGTGCCTGTGACAGCTGCAGTATTTGGCGAGCCTCGTACTACGCCACCTGTTGCACTCCCCCCTTTGACGGGTGGACGCCGATGGATTTGGACTCCACCCATTCTTCTGGGCACAGCGCGTGGCGACCTCGTTGAGACGGTCCTGACCGCACAGCTTGGTGGCAGCGATGATCGGATGGATATTTTTGATCGATGGGCGCGCATGTCAGCCGGTACAGCAGAGTATCCCTTGGAGCGTGGGGTGTACAGACTCTATTCCCTTGCTTCAGATGCAAACGCCATAACTGGTTTGGCATTGGAATCGCAGGGTCAGAATATTGTAATTGTGGTTGCTACATCGTCCCGTTTATATGAATTTGTGGGTCTGTCTGGCGAAGTGCCCGGGCCCGTGTTCCAAAGAGTGTTTGAACAGTATCAACAAAACTCTCAAACGCAATGGAAGACGGACCTGCCGCGGGGGAAGGGTACTCTCGTCACTGCCACACTACCTGCAACTTGGCCGTATGGATCGCATCGTGCCATGTCGTGGATGAATGGTGCTGGCGTGTACGCTGCCCAGCTTCTGCCTGATAAGGGTGTGTGCCATGCTGACCTATTTGCTTTGCCACAACGTGATGATACACCGATTTCATTGGGGCGCACATCGCTGCATCATGTGCTTGTATATTCAGACACGGCTATCTGCATGAATGCCTTCGATGCAGATGTGCAGTACAAAGTAGCCCTCCCTCTAGTGGCTGAGGAACACGTGCTAGGAATAGCCATGGACTCATCATCAGATACGTGCTGGATTTATACTTCTCTGGGTGGACTGTATGAGCTGCTTATAAAGGACGAGGCTCGCGATATGTGGCATTTGTTGCTTAAACGGTGCGACTTTGAGAAGGCACTAGCATTTTGTCGTGATGAGACGTCTCGGAAGCAGGTACTGGAAAAGAAGGGCGATGCACTGCTACACGCAGGTCAGCTCATGGAAGCCGTCGAGTGCTATGCTCAAGCCCAGACACCGGCCTTTGAACAGGTTGTGCTTTCGTTGATGGACGTCTGTGCCGATAAGGCATTGCGTCGATATGTCAGACTGCGTCTCGACAAGATGCCGAAACAGGCTCGCGTGCCTCGTCTCATGCTGGCTACTTGGCTCATTGAATTGTATGTGGCCGCCATTCAGGCGCGTGAACCCACCTCCGAACATTATCAGACACTTTTGCTGGAAGCCCAGGAGACACTTGAGCGGCATCATGATGCCCTCGACGCACGCACTACCTATGCTCTACTGGCTCGCCAGCAATGCACGGAGCTATGGCTTGCCTATGCTCGTATTTTACAAGACACCAACAAGCTCGTCCAGCACTGGATCGACCAAAAACAATGGAATCAGGCTCTTCATGCCCTCAGCGCGCAGTCAACACCGGATGTGTACTATGCAAGCAGCATAGTATTAATGCAACATGTCCCTGAAGCAACCATCCAATGCTGGCAAAAATGCGATCAACTTGATGTCGAGCGCCTTATACCCGCCTTGCTACAGTACACGCCGGCGCCAAACGAGTCAGATGTCGTGCTCATGTACTTACAACATGTGATTGATATTCAGGGCAGCAAGAGCCCAGCCGCTCATGCATTGCGTCTGTCGCGGCTGTGTGAGCGAGCATCGAATCGGTCCGCTCTCCTCAAGTTTGTGGAGTTTGCCTCCCCCAATGCTCTGGATCTATCTTTTGCCCTACGTGTATGTTCTGAGGCCGGATGCCGAGAAGCTTGTGTGCGAATTTATGCACGTCTGCAACAGTATGAAAATGCTGTGCATCTGGCTCTGGAAGCGAACGACATTGATTTGGCATGTTCGTGTGCGGATCTAGCAGCACACGGACCCTCGGGGCTCCAACGCGAGCTTTGGTTGCAGTGTGCAAAGCATGTGGTGCAGTCACAGGCAAGTATGGAAGATGCTATGGCATTTCTGCACCGTACAGACCTGCTCACCGTCGAAGACATACTCCCTTTCTTTCCCGATTTTAGCGTGATTGATGGATTCAAGACAGAAATTTGCGATACATTGGAAGGATACGTGACGCGGATCGATGCTCTAAAAGAAAATATGGAGCGAACGTCGGTGACAGCTGCAAACATTCAGCAGGACATCGATCAGCTCTCGAAACGCACCATTGAGATTGACACAGAGCATCGTTGCATGCAGTGCGCCACTACCCTTCTTCAAAGGCAGCTTTATCTCTTCCCTTGCCGACATGGCTTTCATGCAGATTGCCTGACTCAGCTTGTCACACAACACTTGTCATCACGTCGTCTGCGTCGATTGCTTCAACTTCAGAACGAACTCGCTGCAGCTGATGGCACCTCAGAGCCACCCCCCACTTCACCCACCAAGCCCAAGGTATCATCGTCCTCATTTCCTTTGAGCACATCTTTAGAGCGTCTTCGTGAGCACGTACGCCCACAGGCTATTGTGGATGCAATAACAGCTGGTTTGACAGTGGGTGTGGCAAGTGGTCGGCGTGCGCTTGCACCATTGGACCCAAGCATGAGTATACGACCCGCATCCAAGGACAGGTCATCCACACAGGCAGAGTCTGCCAAAGGCTCCGTTACTTCTGCATCATGGACAGCACAGCTAGACAAGCTTCGGGCGGAATTAAATACGATCGTTGCAGGTTCTTGTCCTATCTGCACCCTCAGTGTCCGAAACATCACTGCGCCCTTTCCGGACAAAAAAGACCACGAGGGCGATGATGCCGACTGGATCGTGTAGTATATATAGTGTCAAACTCTTTGACCTACCACGGGCCTATCGAAAGCTACAGCACCTTGTAGATACCCTCAACAAGGGCCCAAATACCCCATGCACCAGGGTCTGGCACCTTCTCGGACGTCTCACCGACGTAAGTGGCGCGGCCAAGGCGGGCGGTCATATCACGCGTCTTTTCGGCGCCCTCCTTCGCAGCATCGACAGCAGCCTTCAGAGCCTCCTTCGCACTCTTACCACTCTCGGCTTCACTCGCAAGTGTGCGGCAGAATGGCTCAAGGGCATCAACCAGCGTACGATCACCAGGGCGAGCTGGCGTGTACTTGCCCAGGCTCTGGAACGCGTGGTTAGCAGCCGAAGCCCAGTGCTTCACGGTAGCCGCCTCGCCGTTGCTCTGAGTGCTCTTAAGGAGACCCTGCACAAGACCCGTCAGATAAATGGCGTACAAGGCACCCGAAGTACCACCCATACTCGACTCCTGCGCTTCGGTAATACCCAAGATGGTCGAAGTAGCACGGTCCACAGGAATCTTGTTCTCTTTCAGAGACTGGAGCACTGCTTCAGCACAGTGGCGCAAAGTCTCACCGGCATCACCATCGCCAACCACAGTGTCATACTTGGTGAGCGTCGGCTCCACATCAATGATGGCCTTGCAGAGACTCTCGATGATTTTCTTGGTAAGCTCACCATCGCTGTTTGTCGGGCCCGACTTAGCAGCCTGATTTTCCGTCGGCTTGCCGCTCACAGCGTGTCCACTGCTAGCCTTCTCTTCGAGGAGCTTTGCGGGTTCATCCTCTAGCTGCTTGAGGGTTGGCAGAGGATTGTTGCTCGTCCAGCCCGTCTGAGCACCAGCCCAACCCGTGGCACCCGTAGGAGCGTCAATCAGCTCAAGCACATCACTGCCGTACTCTTCCGTCACGCGCTTGTGGTTCAACAGCGAAATGTTGAAACCAGGAGCGTTCAGAGACGTAACATAGGTACCGCAGTAGACGCGGGACAGACGCAAGTTCCAGTCACGCTCAATCTGCGTGCGAGCCTCCGCAGCAATGGCACCAAGCTCAATGGTGCTCATGCCACCAAGGTTGTTGATGATAAGAACTGGGTCATCATCCTTGTTAAACTTGACGAAAGAGCGCTCTGGGTCATCCTCACGCAAGAGAAGCTCGAGCATTTCCTTAATAAGATTCTCAGCGGACGGCTTGTTTTCAATGTGCTTAGCACCAGGCTCGTTGTGGATACCCATACCGATTTCCACAGCCGACTGGCTCAAAGCGCCACGCTCCTTAGGGTCAGTCGAGCGGCCTGGCACATGGCAGTGGTCAAGCGAGGAGCCGACTGTCACAAAGTTCTTGACCATGGTGCGGCCGAGGTGTGCAATCTTCTGCACGTCATCACCCTTTTCCGAAGCGGCACCAAGAACTTTGGCAGTGAACGCAGCACCGGTCAGACCGCGGCGACCGACAAGGCCACCCTTACTGCGACCCACGGATACATCATCACCGACAATAACCATCTCAATGTCACGACCCTTACCTTCACTGTGGAAAGCCGAGCGAGCCTTCTCCGAGGCCAAACCAAAGTTGAGACAGTCGCCAGTGTAGTTGAGCACAATTGTCACAATACCCTTGTCAGTGGGAGCAAGGTCTACACCACTGCAGATCTGCTTCGAGCTAGGCGAAGCAAACACATCACCACTCACAGCCACAGTGACAAGACCGCTGCCAACGAGGCCGGAGAAAGCGGGCTCATGACCGGCACCGCCACCTGCTAAAATAGCAACCTTGTCACGAGGGTGCGCTGCATTGTAGAGAACCTTGTGATGAGCAAAGAAACGGAGATCGGGGTTCGTTGAAGCCACACCGAGGCATGCCTTCTCAACGAGACCGGTGGCATCGTCAAAAACGTGCTTGGTAGACATGGTAGACTGGTTGAAGTGCCAGCACGCTACACCGTGCACGGTCTTTATGCGTCAGTCCATTCACGTGACAAAAGACGGGACTATCCAGGCCCAAGCTCGCTGTCGTCTGCCATCCGGCCGACTCATAGGACGCCTGCGAATGGAGGTGCACTTTAGAACCAATACAAGACCGAGTCTATTTACTGGTGCCAAGCCATTCGCGCACCGAGTCAGCAAAGGATACCATGCAAACCTAGATTGGTTAGGAATGGCAACAAACATATACATACCGTTTGCCAGATGCCCAGACAGATACGCGGGCTAACACCGCGATAAAGACCCCGCAGGCCATTTTCCTTATAGATATAGGCAGCAGTGCCAAGAATTGATGGTTTTGCTGAATGGTGTGCAGCAGCACTCTTGGTCTGCGATTGCATCTAAAAAGGTCAGCAATTCATGTCAAACACGCGTACATACCTCGACACGAATCACCTCAATGGGCTGGTTCCACGTTGCTAGCGCACCGCCAATGGACGAGCACAGAATACGCTCCACACTATTGAGCTTCTCGCCCTCCGTCTTGCCACTGAAACGACGAACAGGCGATTCAGCCAGGCGTGCGAAGCCCATCCGGCTTCCCCAGTTCGTCATTTGGCGGAGAGCGACGGCATTCACACCCTTGTTAATGCCACGAATGCCCTCCTTATTGTAGATGTCAGCAAACACCTTCCAGGTAGACGGCGGCGGGACACCAGCGGTGACTTGCTTTTGACGCGTGATTTCCACAGTCTTCATACACGTGCAGAAACCCATCGTTGCGTATGACTGCACAATGCCACCGGTCATACCACCAAGAAGGCCTGCCGCACCAGGGCCCATGCCAAGCGACTTGGCCACCTTCTGTACTTCAGTGGACGTAAAAAGAAGCACAGCACCTTTAGTAGATGCTTCGATCCATGCCCACGGGATTAGACCCTGGTAAAAGCCAAGTACACCGCCGCGGTTCCACACCGTCCTCAGAGCATGATACATCGTTTGCGTGCGGTTTGAAGCCATTTGTGTCTTGATAACCTCAAATGGTTGACCAAGAGTAGTTACTTCAAACATGTTCATGACCGCCCCCACGGCGATGTTTGACCATGAAAAGCGTCCTTGTGCTGGCGCCATCGTTGGATTACTCTACGCAGAATGTCGTGATACCGGTCCAACCCACGCGAAAGAGTCAATGCGTACAAAATGTGCCTAATAGGTTATAGTAATTGCAATAATCATGCGATTTCGTGGAGCTATTTACCGTTCGATGTGGGGGCGTGCCAAGTTGCGGCGACGCACATGTCACCCTTGACATAGAAGCAAAGCGTAGCGAATGAGCTCAAGATGATACTCCATTACCTGTAAAGGAGCTCGAGCTGGGTTCACCAGAAAAAAGAGAAAAGGCATAATATCGCTGCCTATTTTGTTCAGGTTCATTGTTTACACCCGTGGGTACAGTGTCCAGCCAGAGAGTACCGTCATTTATGAGCATATCATCAAGAGCCTGTTTAGCTCGCTCTGGCGACCAAAAAATATTTTCACCAAGCAGATCATTATTCTTAGAACAGGATGCCAATACCTCGGTTGTAATATAAGTATTGCCTAAACAGTCGCGAGGAGCCATGTGGTAGGAAGATAGTATGTTCAAGATATACAATGCATCAGAGCTAAGCTCGCGGGCCATGGTTCGAATCATTTTTGCACCTAGTAAATCGAATACTTCGTATCCACAGCCAAGAGGATTAAGAGCCTGGATACTACGCTCAATGTCTTCCTCACTGATTTTCCATTCGACGTTTTTAGATGACGCCTGGGAATACATGGAGTCGCAATGACGGAGTCGCATTACGCCATCTATCAAGGCAGCCATCGAAATGATACCACCATTTTGAGGGCGTGTACTAATACAGACGTCCACGATTTGCACGCCTAGCTCGTATTGCCAATCATCCAGCCCAAAAAATTGACTCCAAAGATTGGCAACTTGCCCAAGCCTTCCACTAGCATCAGCTGAAGGGGGATAACCAGCTAATGGGTCTACCATCATGTTAGCACACATGCGTTGGAACGCATGTCTAAATTGCGGGTTTCGACGTATGTCACGTTGATGCCTGACAGCAAATGACCTCAAAGCACGAGAAAAGTCATCTATACGCTCATTTAGTTCAATTAGTTTTGATTCATTCCATTGTTGAGATATGCATGTATATTGACCAGTCGATGCGTTTTTTCTGTCCAAAGCAACAATGCCTGGGCCCCGCCGCATATTTACGAATCCATGCAGCAACAAAGACCGTGTTGTTTGTACCGTACAGCCAAGTTCTACTACGCACTACTTCGCAATATGAATAATATTACGGACATATTTAGCTTGTATCATTGGCTTGTTTCAAATTTCTCAGACATTTGTCGCTGCTCACAAAGTGTGGGGTGAATCGATCAATCACATGGTGAGTTTATGAAAAATGTATACCCCAATTATGTGCAAACTCCACATTTGTGGGTCAACATATCGTTCAACGAGGACAAAATTAGGGCGTATGACGCCAACCAATAATTGATGCACAATATCATACGCCGTTCATAAAAGGCAGCTTCGATTGCGGTGCATCTATGTGACAGGCTATCATCAATTGCTACCATAGTAGTAATTTTAGGGCCGGCAACATATTGCCCAATATTCCAGATCCCACCCTAACCCGATCGTAAGGACCTTACGGGTTTCGTCCCAGGGAGTATGAAAAGTGATATTCCGGCAAATTCATACCCATACGATGAGTTACAAACCAAGTTGTCACCCAATTACGCTGGTTCGGTATCTTCTGAGGCTTCCTCAGACAACGCCTCGGTAGATCACGGTGCCGAAGAATCTTGCTCCTCGACCCGACAAAATGCACAAACGAAAGGAAATGGTAAACGTGCTAGGAAATTGTTAACGGAGGAACAGAGCCGTGTCTTGCACGATCTCCTGCGACGAACTAGCTTTCCGTCAACACAAGTCCGTCAGGAAGTAGCTGCACAGCTAGGGCTATCTCCACGAAAGGTTCAAGTCTTTTTTCAAAACAAGAGACAAAAACAACGAAAAAAGTCCAATTTGTCAATGCCGACTGAGGTCAAAATGGCCGAGAGTCAACGCATGTTACAGGCGCGCAGTGCGGAGGCGAGCCCCGTTCAGCAGAATGACACTTATCCTCGTAACTTATCTCCTCTGTCACAACCTCAACTTCATGGAGACATTCGCGATGTGCCCCCCTCTGTATCTTTGAACACGAACACTTCACTCCCAAGCATTCAGCATTATCATCCCCCGCCGTCAATCCCGTTTAAGTGGCCACATTCTTATTCAGAACCTCGACGTGCTTTTGAACGACCTTATTGGCATGAATCTCGGTATGATCGTAATGAATCTAATGCATCTGGCTTCTTCACGGTGAGACCAGACTTGACTACTTCACACTTGACCCCCTCTTGTACCCGTGAGCCTTATATACATCAGAATGCCTCACGAACTCTGCCACCCATTGTATCTAATATTCGAACAAGCAACACAAAATTGCCCAGCATTGATGAGGTTGTGTCTCGGGCACAATACTGAGATTGCATGTACGCGATAAATAATTTTGGTTACCCTGAAGTTAGAACGAATTATCGATCAAGACAATTCAATTTTAATGGAAGCAAAATATTGGTGCTGCCTTTCCGTATATTATTGACAATGTGTGAAGGCTTGGACATAAATATGTATGTCGACAATCAAAGCAATCGTCGCAAGGGAGTGCCCCTGGGGTGCTCCATGCTTTATCTTGCATTTAGTGCTAATGAATTCATTCAAACTATTCTGCGTATGGCTCGACTATATGTCTTCTCTGACTGAATGTATCGATGCTCTGGTCGTTCGCGCGAATTTATACTCGTTTTGAGAAAAACAATGTGATTTCAATTGGCGGGACATTCGCTTGAGAGAGGAAAAAGGAGTACACGCCTGTATCATGGCGAACACATATAGCTATCCCTCGATATCCACGAAAAATGATTTGCACTTAATAGCCATAGCCACGCGTCTTGCGCACGGACGTTCATTGTAATGATATGGCGACATGAAATCCCAGTCTTTCAAGGTATGAGCCTGGACCGCTGGAAGATCATGTTGTACGGAAAAACTACCCGAGTCATAGACAATCATGTCAACGAATGTCAGTCAGTATACAACTCAAGAGAATCCTGTGTAGATGAAAAATGCACATGATCTTACCTTGTGCTGATCAGGCGATATGTCACACACTTGGTTCTACGCAGTGTGCCTTGGAGGTTTTCATTGATCGCCTATGAATGACGAAAGCGAAGCGGCAGGGCGCATGCTCATGCAATATGGATAAGACGCATACGCATGGTTTGATCTAATATGCTGTATCAGCGAAAACTAAATCACGCAAAAGGGTAGCCCCTCATCCTACCATCATAGCCATAGTTGTCAGGATATGCTCTAGAAACTAGAATCATTCGGCCATATTGGCAGGGCCGACGTGCCAGCTCTTGAGACGAGGGTCCAGGTGGTGGGCTTTTGGAGGAGTGCCGTAATGTGGAGGATTCATTTGACACACGGATACCATGCTCCAAATGGCGTGGCGAGTGCCACGCAGTGGGTGGCGTAGCATTCCAAGCTGTGTGCGACACTTTCAAACTGAGAATCTGGCATCGGACGCTTTTACAAAAACGTGCGCTAATCATGCAGAGAGATTAGCCAAGTCGAAACGCTTTATCGCGGCTTTATCACCGGCTGATAGGCGAGTGGTGGCATCCATGCTACGTGTAGACCACTCAGGAGAGATTGCGGCAAATACGATATATGAAGCGCAAGCCGATGTATTTGGATTTTTGGGAAAGCAGGCCACCAAGAAGCTTATGCTGGAAATGTGGGACAATGAACGCAAGCATCTTGAATCGGCATGTGCCATGCTAGATGAATATAATACGCGACCATCAGCTCTTACTCCAGTTTGGGCATTTGCTGGGCGCATACTTGGTGGTGCTACGGCACTGATGGGTGAAAAGAGTGCTATGGCATGTACAGAGGCTGTGGAGACAGTAATTGGCGAACATTATGATGAGTATGTCAACGACGAGCTAACTTTTCAGCCAGCTGCTTCATTTGAAGCACATTGGAGAAACGCTGTCGCGTGAATACCAAGGGAAGCAAGCTGAAGAGCTCGAGGAGATTCTTACGCTTCTACGTAACGTGTTGATGGAGTTTCGGGATGATGAGCTGGAGCACCTCGATACCGCTGTTGAGCATGATTCGCAGCAGGCACCCGCGCATGCTTTACTTGCGGCCGTTGTCGAATATGGTTGCAAAGGAGCTATTGAGATTGCGAAGCGCATCTAGATCACATCTGCACCGCTGCCCCTGGACCATACACGCACAATGGCACGTGTGCCATCGTCTTGTTTGGGACCGGTTCCGTCTGGCAGGATTCGGTACAAGAACTTGGTTGATGCAGGTATGTACCTTTCCATGAGAAATGGATAGATGGGGTCAGAGGGCCTAGACGTTCTGGCCATCGTAGGTCGAACGAGGGCATACATGCCAAATTCGCCGTCGCAGGCGGCTGCGCGGCCACTCGGCAGCTCACTGACGGAGACCCATACGTCTGCCGTGCGTAGCAGATAACGGAAGAGACGTTCATCGCCTTGGTCCAGTGTGCCACGGTGACTTACGGCGGCACAGGCATCGGCCTGCATAAGGGTAAGCAGCGCTGCGTCCAGCGATTCACACGTTTGTCTCAGGAGGCGGAGCCAATTGACAAAGGTATGGTATATGTGCTCTGGTGTACCGCTCAAGCACCACTGTAGCATTGATACGCTGTCGATGATGACCAATGCACTAGCTTGTGTGTCGGATTGAGATGCTGGCGGCGGCAGAGCTTGCTGAATGATCTCATGCAATGGCAGGAGCGAGTCATCTAGGAGCGAGGTAGCATCGATATAGACAAAGTGGGGGGTATCCAGAGAAATGCCCTTGCGTAAGTATCGTCCAACGTACGGCTTTACGAGCGATGTGTGTGAGATGTGTCGAGCCGTCCGCACGGGCACTGACCCAGACGACTTGACGTGCATCTTGGAGAGCCTTGATGGCGTACTGCAACAGAACAAATACGCCATGCGCGTCCAGCGTGTCAGATACGTGAATGTGTGCGTCCTTCGGGGGCACAATTGTCCCCCCGCCATGCGCAAAGGCCAGCATCGACGTGAGGCTCGACATGGTTCGCAGCCAAAAGCGCTGTTGAAGACACTCCACACTTTTTTCCACCTGGGATGAGCGACGCATCCCATCCCAAGCGGCGGTTTACACGCCCGGCGACAGGTGATGCGGTCCCTGTCTTTGGTGGCATTCCGGCATCTGTGCTCGAAGACCCACTTCTCAACGGCGCGATTGATAGTCTGCTGCCGAGGCACTACAACTTTGAGATTCACAAAACGGTCCACCAAATCCGCCAGCACCAAGTCACCTGTGTGGCGCTGCAGATGCCCGAGGGACTCACCATGTGGGCCACAGCTATTGCAGATATCATTGAGCGGTTCACTGGTGCCCAATCTGTGATTATGGGTGACGTGACGTATGGTGCATGCTGTGTAGATGACTACACGGCCATGGCATTGGGATGCGATATGTTGGTGCACTATGGCCACAGTTGCCTAGTCCCTGTCGACCAGACTATGATACGTACACTCTATGTGTTTGTCGAGATTCATGTGGATACCGCACATCTGTACCATACGATTCGTGCCAACTTCCCGAGTGACCGTGCTCGATTCCGGGACCAGGTATTGACGACCCCACAAGAGCAGGCCACCCGGCCGGCCGTAGCTGTGGATGTCCCTGCGCCATCGAAGCCAACGCACTTGGCCTTGGTCGGCACAATCCAGTTTATTGGTGCGATCCAAGCGATTCGTGATGCGCTCACGTCGGAGAACGACGCAGCGCCTGCGGCGATCAGCGCGGGGGACGACACCGAGGAGCCCGTCAAGCAGGGGCCCTACAGGGTCAGTGTCCCGCAGATCAAGCCCCTCAGTCCTGGCGAAATATTGGGATGCACGTCTCCTAAACTCGATGCCTCTGACGTGGATGGGGTGCTGTATGTGGGCGACGGACGATTCCATCTTGAGTCGATCATGATCGCGAACCCGCGGATCCCTGCTTTCCGCTATGATCCGTATACGAAGCGTCTTCAGCGGGAGCTGTATGACCACACAGAGATGCGCCGTCTACGCAAGCAGGCCATCCGGGACGCCCAAGCCACACTGGATCACCCTGCGCCAGAGACGCTGGGTGCATGGGGACTTGTGCTCGGTACGCTGGGACGGCAAGGCAGCCACAAGGTCTTGGACTATATGCGCATGTCTCTGCAGGATCGGCAGGCCCATATACCCCACGTTCCGATCCTCCTGTCGGAACTTTCGCCACAAAAAGTCGAGTTGTTTGGCGCGCACCTATCTGTCCTTGTGCAGACGAGCTGTCCGCGCCTCTCGATTGATTGGGGCTCCGCCTTTCCACGCCCTTTGTTAAGCCCCTACGAGGCGGCTGTGGCCTTGGGCCGCACGCCGCCCTGGGACGACGCGCCTCGCGACTTGGGTCTCGCTCGGTACCCTGCCTCCCAGGTCGCGCCCGACGACGCAGCGAAGCACGACTACCCGATGGACTTTTACGCCAATGCCTCGCTGGGCCCGTGGACGCCCCGCCATGGCCTCGGTTCGATTCGCAAGGCCGGACGAAACCACCGCGCCCTGCTCCAATCCCTGGGCCTCGGCCAGTCGCGGCCGCCCGCCGCCCAGGCCGCTCCTCCGTAGCCTAGTAGGTCGCCTCCACCCGACATAGGTCGCCGCCACCGAGACCAGCACGGGCCGCGTTGTACTACGATGAGCCTGCTGGCCCCCATGAGCCGCGCTTTGCGCATGGGTCGATGCGCCGTGCAAGTAGCGCGTATGAGCACGTCGCTGCCGCGTGCTGCCTTCAAGGAATTCACGATGCCAGCCATGAGCCCGACGATGGAGCATGGTAATCTCGGCCAATGGAAGGTGAGCGAGGGCGATACCTTTTCGGCAGGTGACATCATTTTGGAAGTCGAGACGGACAAGGCCATGATGGATGTCGAGGCACAGGACGATGGTGTGATGGCGCGCATTGTTGTGCCCTCTGGCACGAAGGACGTGCCCGTCAATGACCTGATTGCGTGGCTGGCCGAGGAGGGCGATGACCTCTCACAGGTGCCCGATACCAAGGGGGCTTCTCAGCCACCGCGGGACACTAGCAAGCCCGCTGCGGACGAGGCGCCGAAGCAGGCATCCACGCCGGCGTCGAGCGAGCCCCCGAAAGAGGTGCCGCACGGCACAGATACGGTGCATGTCACCAAGCCCACGTTCCCGTCGGTGCTGCGCCTCGCTCATGAACGCGGCATCTCAGAGCCGGAAAAAGTGATCCAAGGCACAGGTCGGCATGGCATGATCACAAAAGGTGACGTGTTGGCGTACCTGGGCGATATCAAGTCGGCCTATGGCACGGCGCAGGTGCACCACACGACCATGTCGGAACTGAGCGGTGCCAAGCCTGACGGAGCTCACGCCAAGGCATCCCAGCCTGCCTACACGCCCCTGAGTGCGTCAGAGCATCGCCGACTCGTTGTCGCGGGCCTTGCGTCGCTCGGCGCCGCCCCGCGCACGCCGGCGTCGCCCGCCACCTATGCGGACGTGCTCGACGGCTACGGCTCGCCCCAGGCGCCAGCACCGCCGCGCCCATCGACCGCCGCTTCGGCCCTCGCTGCCTTTTATGAAAAGCTATAGATGCTACGCTACGTCATACAAACATGTATAATCGATGCGGTCGTACTGGCCTCGCGATACAAAGCTGAGCCAGTTGCCAAGACACCCGCGGTCAAATGGATTGGAGGCCGCCGTCCCCTGACGCGCGAGCCACGGCGCACCCAGCATGCCAGGGCACAAGAAAGAGAGCCAGTGCGCAGATCGATGCGGCGTGCCGCGGCCCCACAAGGCCCGCTGCGCCTCTTTGGGTGAGAGGCCCTGTGCTAGCAGCTGCTCCCGCTGCGTCTGGATATAGCCGGCCTGGCCCTGGCCGAGCATGTGGGCGTCAGGACGACCGCCCATGTAGCCGTGGCGTCGCAGGTTGATCAGCTCGAACGAGGTGAGCTGCGTAGATACATGGTAGACTTGGCCGACCAGGAGAAGGAGGCACCACGCCTCCGCGACCAGGATCATGACCGTCACGTAGAAGAGCGCAGCATGGCAGACCCAGGGTCCAGCGCACGTAGGCGGCATCATACGGAGCATGTGCGTCCACGCCGCTTTCTCGAAGGCGGCCATGGCCAGCACAGCCGACACGAGCAGCAGGAGAAAAGGCCCATGATTCTCGAGTCCCACACAGTTCATGATCCATGGACAATGGTGGTCGTGCCGAGCGACGCATGTGCGGCACAACACACAATGCTTCGCTCGCAGCGGGCGCCGCGACATGCACGACGCACAAAAGAACTGGCCGGTCAGCTTCCCCTCCCGCGCGAGCTCATGCACGGTGCGCCGCACATCGCGCGCCTTGGCGCATGCGCCAGGCGCGCGCGTAGCACACACGACCCAGAAGGAGAGCAGGGCCGGCACACACACCAGCATGACGGCATCACACAGCGCAGAGGCGCGAGAAAGGTACCACGCATAATACATGATGCCATGCGCCACCACCATGCACAAAAGAGAGGCAAAGTACGGCGACGTTTGCAGGGCCTTGGCGTGAGGCAGGCGCCACAGGAAGCCGGTCGTGAGAATGTGCGTCGCGACGATGCCCAGCACGAGCACGAGGGGGGCCAGGACCCACGGCACAAGCGCGGCAGCCTGGAACATCGCACCGTACAGCACAGCTGGGGCCACGAACGCCAGGACCGTCCGCACAGGGCGTCGCGACCGCGCCCGAACCGACGCCACAGCGGCGCGATAGGCGGAGAACGAGCCGAGCTCCTGCGCGAGTCCCGCGGGCGTCTGGCCCTTGTGTTCGCGCGCACGCGTGTCGCTGCCCGCTTCGACAAGTCGCTCTACACAAGCCCGATTCCCGTGCACGACCGACCAATGCAGGGCCGTAAGGCCATCCATATCAGCGAGGTGCACAGACGCGCCGTGCTGCAGGAGCACATCCACCGAGAGGGCATCGCCTTGAAACGCAGCCCACATAAGCGACGTATGTCCCTGCCTGTCCTTGCGATCGAGCGCCGCCTGCGGCTGAAACTCGTCGCGCTGGAGCAAAAATACCAGGGCCATGACCAAGCTGCTGTGCGTCGCGAGATGCAGCGCGTGAAATCCCTGGCTGTCCAGCAGCAGTGGATCAGCGCCATGATCGAGCAGCAGCGCCATGATCTGTACATGGCCTTGGCGCGTGCACCAGTGCAAGGGCGTCGCACGGAGCGCGCCGCCTGTGGCGTGCACGTCAGCGCCGCGGGCCAGCAGCAGCAGGCAGCAGTCATAATGGCCATTGATAGCGGCCCAGTGCAGAGCCGTCACGCCCTCCTGATCACGCTCATTCGCGTCCACACCCGCATCCAGATGCGCACGCACTCGATCGACATGGCCGTGCTGCGCACTCACATGCAACGAGTCGCCCGACATGGCGGCGGAGAGCGAGCGGAGGGAAGGACACAGATCTCCACCTACTACTACTACAAGTGAGCTACTTGGCGCTCCGCGTCTTCAGCGCCATCCACCACGCGGCAGATGTCATTGATCGTCTCGATCGCCCACATCGCACCCGCTTCCGAGGTGAGGAATGCGAGACCCGCATCGGCCTGGATATGCGGCCGCGCGCGGAGCAGGCCATAGACATGACTCACGACCTGCGGCGCCACGCCGCCCTGCGCATGAAGCGCGGCGACGGCCAGCAGACTCATTCGCACACGGTTCACCTCCCAGGCGGGCTCAGGTGCATGGTGGAACTGCGATGCCGGCGCAAACAGGGGCCCATATTCATAGTGCACGATGTACTCGCCAAGATCGGGATGGTGGTGCGCCAGCACACCACGCAGCTTTTGCGATTGCTTGGCATAAATGTCATCAAACAAGTCCGAGCCGGCTCGGAAACTTTGCTGCAGCTGCTCGGGCGAGAGAGCACGCCGCGACTCGGTCGGCATGTGTGCAGCCAAGTCGGCATCAGCATCCACAGACGCACGCAAGGCAGCCAAATTGTTGATGGCCCTCGGCGTCCCGATCAGTCCGAGCGTCTTGAGGCCGACTTCGCGCATCAGGCACGCGCGGTCGACACGATCGGCAAGAGGACGAAGCGTGCCACCGTGGTGCATGACGTACGTGTGCAGCACACGCAGTGTGCTAGGTGCATTGATCGCAAAAAGCGTCGCAGTAGAGAGAGTGAGCCACTCGCCCCATCGAATGCCATGCGATTCGGCATCTCGCTCCATACGATGGAACAGGTCCTGTAGGATCGACACTTGCGGCGCCGCTTTTGGACTGCCCGATACCCCCGCTGGTATCGTGACACCCGGCTGGTACTTGGATGCACGCGCCGCATACCGCGGCGCATGCACCAGGGCCTTGAGGGCCTGAGACAATGGCATCAGGCAGGCATCCCACGCGTCGCAGGGGGCCCAAGCCCCGTCATATTGTCACGTGATACAGAAGGAGCGAGGGATCGTCCTGCGGCAGGCCTCTTGTTCTTGTTCCACGACACGGCCGCTCAGCAACATGACCCTACCACGCTTCGCTGGCGTGCGTGCCTTTCGTCACCTGCGGAGCACAGGCACCCGAATGATCCCGGCATGGGCGAATGTCCCTGCCCGGTCTGCCACGTCCACCGTCTACTCACGCACGCCCATGACGACGGCATGGCGCGCGCCCATACCATCCTCTCCGATCCTCTCCATGACGCGGCCGATGCTGTGGAATAAAAGCGTGGGCGCTAGCCCTTCCCAGATACCCCTTGGTGGCGTGCGATTCACGACGTACGGCTCCGAGTACCAGCCCTCACAGCGCAAACGCAAGCGCAAGCACGGCTTCCTGGCACGCTTGAGGTCTCGCACGGGCAAAAAGATCCTCATTCGGCGTCGCGCCAAGGGCAAGACGGCGATTTCACACTAGGTAGACGACCGCCTTGTAGTGAGTGCCACGTGGGTGGTGGGAGCCTCGATCTAAAGCGCTTCCTCCACTTGGCAAAACTCTTTTTGACATGTCTCTTCCAGCGACGCATGAGGTTCTGCTGTTCCTGGCAGATGCGAATCCACAGGTACGACAGCTTGCGATGGCCAACGTCGTGTCTTTTAGCGTGAAGAGCCATCCGCTTCGCCGACTACTGACAGATCCCCTCACATACGACGACGGACGTCCCGTATGCAAGGCCAACGGTGAGCCATTGGATGTGCTGGAGCAGCTCAAGGCACTTTGTCAGGACCAGCCTCTGACGATTCACGACGCTTTTAGTGCGCTTATCAATCTGTGTGACTCGCCTTCGATTGCTGCTCGGATCGGCGACGATGACTTTTTGGCGTTTCTTGTGACGTATATTGGTGATTCCGTGTCGCTATTAGCAGACTTGGCTTGCATGCTCCTTTCCAACCTGACCAAGTTTGAGTCCATCGCATCGCGTCTGTTGGCGCTGCAGGTCGAAGATCGTCCATTCTACTCATTTCTCTCGCCACTCGACTTGCAGGTGGCATTGAGCGGGCTGGATGCCGACGCGTCCCAGCCCGACTATGAAGAGAAGAAAAAAGCCGTTGAAGCGGCGTCGAAGCGTTTGGCGGACTCCATGCATGCTAATGCCACGGAAAAACTGCCGGCCTTGATCAAGCTCCTGCGTGCATTTGAAGAGGGTGCGACAGTCGAGACGAGTCGCGCGAGTGACGCGGATATGCGCAAACGCATCGAAGCAGCGAGAAAAGAGCAGGACAAACCTGTCGAAATGGGCGCAGATGGTCGGCCACAGATCAGGCGCAAGTCCACGTGCAATTTCCTCGCGAGTGTGTTTGCCAATGTCACCGTTCTGCCCCGCGGCCGTGAGTTCTTCGTCATGCCTATGCAGGGAGCCGATCCCCAGCAAGCTGATGCCTATCCTGTGGGACGCATGGTGGTATTTACCGAACACGCTGATTTGATTCGCCGCGGTGGTGTGATCAGTGCCCTCAAAAACATTCTGTTCCTTAAGCACGCACATCGCCTTCTTCTCGCTCCTTCCGTGGAGCAGCCAGACCGACCCTCTCTGGATATTCTACCATACATTCTCATGCCCTTGATTGACGGCAAGGAACTGGCTAAGGTGGACTTGGAGGATCAAGAGTCTCTTCCCGAGGCATGTCAGCTTGTCGACGAGAACAAACCTCGAGAGAAGGACAGTGCGCTGCGTCTTATGCTGATAGAGTGCCTTTTGTTGCTATGCACATCTCACTACGGTCGTGAGAGTCTTCGTGAGCGTGGTGCCTATATCGTCGTACGAGAAGCGCATCTTGCTGAGCCGAAAGAGCAGATTACCGAGGCTATCGTGCGTCTCGTCAACTTGCTCAAGCGTGATGAATCGGAGGCATCGATGAAGGACGATCAGGATGTTCAGGTATCCGTCGAGGGCGAAGAAGCAGACGACGAGTTGGTCATAGAAGAATTGTAGGCCTTTTGTCAGCCGAGGCAGATAATTGTCCTTTTTTCCTCTCCACAAGCCATGACGACGGATCGAATGAGCGCGCCGGCATGGCTGGCGGAGTTCACGGCGAATGCAGCCGAGACGTTTGTCACGGCATATTATGGAGCATCGGACGCCCCGCAACGCATCAAGCTCCTACCGTCCCTGTACTTGCCGAACTCGTCCATCTCGTGGAATGGTAATCCCATTAGTGGATCCACACAATATGCACAATGGCTCGATGCGCAGCCAGGATCACAACACGAGATCCAATCATTTGATTGCCATGCCCTTGGCCCATTCGACGCATATGGTACGTACTTAGGCCGCCGCTACACGCCCTGCAGGGTACCATGATGCTGGTCGACGTCACACTCGCATCACACACCCGTGGGCCAAATGATCGGCTTTTACAAGGACTCGATATGTGAGGAAGGCGCGCCATATTCGAGTAGTATGAGAAGCACACATACTAACCCACAGACCAAAATGAGGCGCCGTCGCTGTTGCTCACCGTATCAGGCACCGTGGCGCACTATACGCCCGAGAGCCTAGCGACCCCCACCAGCAATGCTCCCAAGTCGGCCACATCTACCGGCACATCATCGAGACGCAAGTTTGACGCTGATGCGCCGATCGAAACATATCCACGTGTGTTTTCCCAGTCATTTGTTCTCATTAATGGGGCAGGCACCAACGCCGAAGGCGGCGTGCCATTTGTATGGATGCCTCAAAATAAGGGCCCCAAAAAGAGCGAAACTCGCACGGTGGCCAAATACTTTATTCAGGCAGACTGTTTTCGCTTCGTAGGATGACTATGTACGATACATTATGTGGTGCCGTATGCGACGTCACGCGATGCCAGCAACCGTGTGCGTTCGTTCTGCTCCGCGGCGGGCAAAGATGCCGGGGCGACCGGTTGGTCGTAGGCTTCCTGAGGCAAGTGACGTCGATGCGTGTGGCAAATGACAAGAAAACCATTGTCTAGCATCATCGGCAGGATAAGAGCGATCGTGCGAAGGCCCATAGACACAGATAAGATGATGGATAGCACAAAGGGACGCGAATTCGGTCCGATCACAGGCATCTTGTGGAACTTGAGCACGGCCACGTCGAGGAACAGGGAGGCAAGGTAGACCGACACATCGGACGTGAGCGATATCCACACCACCAGCGCGATACCAATGAGCGACTGGACGAGGGCCGCAAACCAGAGCCCTTCTCCCAGAGCATGACGGCCCATGCTCCGATCCCAGCCCCATGTGAGCATAAGCTGATCCCACAGCAACACCTGTCCGACGAGCAAGAGCACCAGCTTGTTCGGCACATGCACTAGAAGCAGCTCAAATGGATGGACCCACCGGGGACGGTACTTGGTGCGCAGCACCAAACCATTCGTCGCGGTTAGCAGCAGAATGCCGACCAGCACCACGGAGCCCAAGATCATCGTCATGTTTGTGTCAATGATGCGGCACAAAAGCCACATGGAAAGTATATAGTTGCTCAGAGCGAGACGTGAGCCCGCCCCCTGCACGATGCAGCGCTGTGTATGTGGATTCGGCGTGATTAGAGACAACAAACAGAACCCAAATTCAAAGAACAGCATGACGATACTGTACGCTAGAAACATGCGTGGCGCCATGGTGAAATAGGTGGGCTGGCTGCGGAATACATAGTGCATGGATGGCACGATGAGCGTGGAAATCAGACCAGTGGCAATGCAGCACAACAGACTCATAGGCGTGTTGATCTGCAGAAAGCGAAGCGATGCCCGTTGCCGTGGCGTCAATGGTACATACTGGTTCTCTTCTTCATTTCCATGCACATCAACAGGGCGCTCGTCGGCGCGCTGTCGCACCGCCACCTGGGTCATGGCCGAGCCGTGCACCGGACAGAGAGCACCACAAAACTCTCCGCCTCCGGGGACGGATATCGCTGCAGGCTATCTATGACTAATCAATCCGCCAGGATGCGCCCCTACCGGCACAGACGCTTTTTGTTTCGCGGCCATGTCGGATGAACCGAGTCCATCGCGATCGACCCGTGCGATGGTTCAGGAGCGATTGTCTCCCTATGCCGAACTGGAGTCGTATCCTTTGCCGGACGAAGATAAGGCTGTGCACGTGCAAAGATATCTAGTCAAGCCAGACGACGCTACCCCGGACGAAAGTGCGCATGCGGACGATACACAGCCAAGCACTTCTGCATTTTCTGTCACATCGAGCCGCATAAGCATGAACGAAGACGAGTACCAGGCACCACACCATATGCCTGGCGGTGCCATCACTGAAGATCTGTATCGCTGGGCTCACCAAAACCGCCCACGCACTCGGCGGACCGAGAGCGTGCATCTGCCACGAACTCGCGACCTCGACTCGGTCATTGATTCTGATATTCTCAAGCAGCCAGGCGGATTCCGGCGCTCCTATGTCATGGCACACGCTGCGGAGCAAGGCAAGCCGCCGCCACGAGCGCTCAAGAGCTTTGTCGAATTTCTTATGCTGTACGGCCATTTTGCCGGTGAAGAGCTCAACGACTTTGAACTCGATGAAGCGGAGGAAGAAGAAGATGAAGAAACAGGCCCCACAGAGAGCTCGTCTCTTCTTCGCCGGCGGCATGTGCATGGCCACATCCCGTCGCTTCGCGGCCATCGGCGTCACGAGCACAAGGGCGAGGCCTCTGTCTTGGACGCCGTGCTGATGCTGCTCAAGTCCTTTGTGGGAACGGGTATCTTGTTTCTCGGCAAGGCGTTCTTCAACGGTGGTCTGCTGTTTTCCGTGATTGTCATGTGCCTCATTGCCGGAATCTCGCTCTATTCGTTCCTGTTGCTGGTGCAGGCGAACCAAAAGATGCACGTCGGCTTCGGCGAAATGGGTGGCATTCTGTACGGTCCATCTATGCGCCATGCTATCTTGGCGTCTATTGTCATTTCGCAGCTGGGCTTTGTCGCTGCTTACACGGTGTTTGTGGCAGAAAACATGCAGGCGCTGATCATGTCCATGACACAATGCCGCACGCTCGTGTCGCACGGGACTTTGATTTTGGTACAGGCCCTGGTCTTTCTCCCACTGAGTCTCGTGCGCAAAATCGCCAAGCTTTCATCCACAGCGCTGATTGCTGATGTGTTTATTTTGACGGGGGTTGTCTACTTGTTGTACTACGAGATTGGTTCCCTGGCTGCGCACGGCTTGGCTGATGTGGTCATGTTCAACACGAACAACTTTCCGTTGTTTATTGGTACCGCTGTGTTTACCTTCGAAGGCGTCGGTCTTGTGATCCCCATCACCGAGAGTATGAAAGAGCCGCAAAAGTTTCCCAAGACACTGTCGTGGGTCATGCTCGGTGTCGCCGCCCTCTTTGCGGCCGCTGGTGCACTGTCGTATGCCACATTTGGAAGCGAAACACAGACAGTCGTCATCACGAACCTTCCGGGCAACTCGGGTTTTGTGCAGGCCATTCAGGCCCTGTACTCCGTTGCCATTCTCTTGTCCATGCCGCTTCAATTATTCCCGGCCCTTTCCATTTTGGAATTGGGCCTTTTCAGATGCAGCGGCAAGTACAGTCTGCGCACCAAGATGCTGAAAAATCTCTTCCGTTTCGTTGTCGTGCTCTTGGCTATGTTCGCTGCATGGCTCGGCGCAAATGATCTCGACAAGTTTGTGAGTCTCATTGGGTCCGTGGCGTGTGTGCCTCTGTGCTTTATTTATCCACCCCTGCTGCACCTGCGTGCGTGCGCCATGACGCGCCGTGCCAAGATGATCGACATGGCCGTCTTCACCTTTGGCATCTTTTGCGTCGTGTTTGCAGGCACTCAGACCGTGCAGTCGATGCTCTCCGGCTCCAGCCCTTCCAAACCACCCGTGTGTGTGCCGCCGCCACCTCGCCCGCTATGACAGCTATGTAGAATAGGTACCTCCTGACATGTACAACGAGACCTTGCGACGGTGCGCATCTGGGAGCACGAACGCTCGTCATTCACACCGACGCACCCAGCCCCATCGTCCCACTCCCAGACATGCTAGGAAAGTATGGTTCTCCGACTCCTTTACGACCTCACACAATCATCAAGAGACGCCTGAACAGGCGCCTGACTCTACTGAAGAGGTGCTTTTATAAAAGTCGGGGTCTATTGCCGTAGCAATGTAAGCGTTAAAGAAGAAAAAAGGCGCGCCGGGTCCCTTTTCCCATGGTCGCGTGCGAGTCCCACGTGCGCCTCACGTGGGCTTCCAAAGTGGTGCGATTCTTGCTGCCCACGCGACTGGGGACTACATATAGGGACCGCATCGCTAGCCCTTTTTTCCTTGACCCAATTCGTTGTCATGGAGGCGCTGTCGCAGTCGTTCAACCAGACACTGGAGAGTCTCACAGGACATCCGACTCCTGCGCATATCCTCTATGCTAATCTCGATACCACGAAACTCACCTACGCTGAGCAGCTGTGGGTGCAGTGGTACCAGTACTGGGGTAACCCCGTGATTGCCACAGGTGTGATGAGCTTCCTCTTGCACGAGATCGTATACTTCGGCCGCTCCATTCCATGGATGATCATCGACGCCATGCCGTCGATGCGCAAGTACAAGCTGCAACCCAACTACGTACCGACCCTCGCCGACCAGTGGCGCTGCACACGCCTTGTGCTCCTCAGTCACTTTACGGTGGAACTGCCCCAGATTTGGAGTTTCCACCCTATCTGCGAATACTTTGGTATGACGACACACGAAGTGCCGTTCCCGAGCTGGACCAAGATGCTCTGGCAAATTGCCCTCTTTTTCGTGTTCGAAGACGCATTCCACTACTGGGCTCACCGTACCATGCACTTCGGTCCCCTCTACAAGCACATTCATAAATTGCACCACGAGTATGTCGCGCCTTTTGGTCTTTCAGCAGAGTATGCACACCCGTTGGAGGTGCTGGTCTTGGGTTTGGGCACCATCGGTGGACCTTTCCTTCTGTGCGCCTTCACCAAAGACCTGCATATCCTTACCGTGTACATTTGGGTGATCCTGCGTCTGTTCCAGGCTGTTGACGCCCACTCGGGCTACGACTTCCCCATTAGCCTGCACAACTGGATTCCTTTCTGGGCGGGCGCGGACCACCACGACTACCACCACATGGCCTTCCTGGGCTGCTACGCGACTAGTTTCCGCTGGTGGGACCACTTCCTCGGAACGGATCGCGGATACCAACGGGTTCGTGCTAAGCAAAAGGCCGAGAAGTTGCGTGCTGAGGCAGACAAACTCGACAAATACGCTGCCTCGCTCAAGATTCTGCGCGAGTAGTGTGTAGTTGGATAGAGCCTGAAACACCGCTACCCTTTCTGGTGGAGGTTGTCGGGGGCCCGGCCAGGGCCCCATTCGTTGGCGCCACCCTCCATCATGTCGACGATTGTGCACTCGCTGCGAGACTATCGTCCGCCGACGCGAGCGCAGCAATTTGCCTTTGCGTTTGGACTACCGCCTAATGAGGGGCCGTACGTCGATGAGGCTGGGAACCGCGCCGAAATTCTTTCTGCCATCCTGTCTCTTTCAAGTCCTGATGCGCCAGGCGTGCAGGAGGATTTGGTGTATGCTGGCCGCCTCACGTTGACACCATCATTTCTATGCTATGTGAGCCAGGGAGACTATGGGCGCGGATGCCGCGTAGCCATCCCACTAGCGACGATCCGCCGTGTCGAGCGCCTCAATACACGCGATGCCGTCTTTGCATTGAGTGTGTCCGTGTGGCACGGTATGCAGCTGGTCTTTCAGCTGAATGCACTACGACCGTCTTGTGAGGGATTTTGCAATGCACTGCGTGATCTTCTGCGTGCACACCTTGGTGACATGAAACAACTGCGACCGTTCTTGGATACTTGCTACAGCGAGTCGCTGCTGCGTCACGGAGACGAGGACGCCAAAGGCAAGCATCGCGAAGATGCTCTGCCATACGAAATGGGCCTCGGCGAGACATTCGGTTTCCCCGGTGATCCGAAAAAGCTCAAGGACAAGAGCAAAATGCGGCTCTGGAAGGAGTACCTCGCCACACATGGTCGAAATATCACGCTGCTCCGTTACCCCCAATTCACGCGACTCGTACAGGTGGGACTACCAAACATGCTGCGCGGCGAGCTGTGGGAGGTCGCGAGTGGCTCCATATTCCAGCGCCTTGCGCACCGCGGTGAGTATGCAGCGATTCTCAAGGAGCACGAGGGTCAGACCAATGCAAGTATGGAAGAAATCGAGAAAGATTTGAATCGCTCGCTGCCTGAGTATGCCGCGTACCAAACGGAAGAGGGCATCGCCACACTGCGCCGCGTCTTGGTCGCCTACAGCTGGAAGAATCGCGAGCTGGGCTACTGCCAGGCCATGAACATTGTCGTGGCTGCGTTGCTGATTTACATGTCGGAAGAGCAATGCTTTTGGATGCTCGATACACTCTGTGAGCGCCTTCTGCCTGGATACTATACACAGAGCATGTCCGGCACACTCCTCGATCAAAAGGTGTTTGAGCACCTTGTTTGGCAAACCATGCCCATCCTGCATGAGCACTTTATGCGGCACGATATGCAGCTGAGTATCGTGACCCTGCCATGGCTCTTGTCCCTGTACATCAACAGCATGCCGATGGTCTTTGCTTTCCGCATCATCGACTGCTTCATGGCGTTCGGCTCGCAAGTGCTCTTCCAGATCGGGCTGGCGATTCTCAAGATCAATGGAGAGGCCATCCTTCGCATCACGGACGACGGCACGCTGATTGGTCTGCTTCGTACCTACTTCCGCACGCTCGGAGACAGCGCGTATCCCGAAAGTCCAGACGAGCGCCGCCGCCAAATCACGCGCTTCCAGCAATTACTTGTCATCGCGTTCCGCGAGTTTGGTGTCATTACGAACGAACTCGTCGAGCAGCAGCGCAAGCAATTTCGACAGCAAATTGTACAGGAAATCGAAGGGTTCGCGCGCCGCAGCGCGATTCGCAACCTGCAAGACTACGGACACTTCACCAAGGCGCAAGTGTCCCTGATCTACGATCACATTGTCGAGTCGATTTATCGCGCACGTAATGCACCTGTCTCTTTAACGGGAGGCGAGAAGCCGCTGTCGATTCAGGATCCCAAGCAAGACATGAAAGAAATGCGCATCAATTTCACCACATTCCGCCTCTTTTTGAGTGAAATGGCGACGTGGGCTCGCGATGAATACATCGTGATGAATGGGCTCCAGGAGCGCATTGAGCGGCGTGTGCCTGATGAGAAATTCGCGCGGCTTATTTTTTCTTACTGGGACCGTGATCACAGCAACTCGCTGTCCCTCCAAAATATCGTCACAGGTCTCGACGAAATCATGTTTCTGGATGGCGACTTGGCCGGCACGACCGAATGGTTTTTCCGCTTGCATGCCCACGGCAAGGACAAGCTGTCCAAGAACGATGTCCTCGCGCTGTCTGAGTCTCTCTTGTTCCGTACGTATACACTACTCACCCACACAGTGTTCCGCAACGAGCCTGGCGACGAGCATCTCAGCTCCATCTCCACCATGATTTCCCAGGCCTTTGAGTTGAGTGCCGACCCGACCCGACCTACGTAGCGCGGCCATATCCTTCCATGATCTGACGAACGATGCTCGCGCCCACCACTTGCTGCAGCTCCTCGGTGGGGTCCGTTTGGGTGTCCTCAGCTCGCTGCATGATGTCTTCAATGCGCTGCATTACTTCGTCGACGCGAGGATCATCGTCCTCCTCAGCAGGCACCTGCTCTTCATACGCGAGCGTCTCGCCCGTCTTAGAGGCGAGGTAAGCTGCAATATCATCACTGTCATTCTCTAACGCATTCTGCGCAGCCGACCGTCCCTCGTGGTTGCGATGCTCGGGGTCCGCACCATGTTTCTCCACGACCAGCTTGGCCGTCTCGAGGACATCACAGAAAAATAAGGGCGTATCGCCATCGTTGTCAGTAACATTGATGGCCTCTTGAGCGTCGTCCGCTTGCTCCAACAGGTACTGCAGCAGTTCATGCTGATTATAGGAGGCGGCTGCATGCAGAGGCGTATATCCCGACTCGTCCTTGCTTGTCGACGTTACGCCCTCGTGCTCCAGTAAATACTTGACGCGCTCCATATCGCCATCCGCCACGGCGACCCACACATTCGCGCCTGACGACACAGCCGACTCCGCCTCTGGCATGGTGAAAGGGACACACTGACCTCCTTTTCACGTGATGCCAGGGTCGTTGCGGCCCCTGCTGCGCCTTGCCATCGACCACGACATGGGCAAGCGGAAAAAGTCGACACGCACGCCCGGTGCGGGGCGCAAAAAGATGCCGCCTCTAGGTACGTCTCCTGCTTGCTGATGCCCGTAGATACGGTGTTTACGTGTCTCTTTTGCCATCATGAACGTGCCGTATCTTGCAAAATGTACGTATGACATCCACCAACACCAGCGACGACAAGGCGCGCATCGGATACTTGAGCTGCAAGATCTGCGGGCAAAACTTTTCCGCAGATACAGACACATTGTCCCAACCGATCGACGTCTATTCACAATGGATTGATGCATGTGAAGATGTAGCAGACAACTATTGAGGTTACAAAAGTGGATCAAAATTGTGCCACTGTACTTTAGATGCAGCGCTGGGCGTCTTGGAACGAGGTCCAGAGTCGGGTACGAGCAAGCCGCCGCTCCAGCCAGGGGGCGGGGCTGGTGTACCACTCGGCGGCGGCGGAGGTGCCACAGGCGACTGCGATCGTGGCTGGGCACTTTCCGGGGAAAAGAGGTCATCCATCGCATGCACACTTGTTTCGTACCGCGCATGACCCACTAGTGCCTCCGAGTCAATATCACCTGTCGATGCAATGGCCGCATTAAGAGGGACAGGCGCGATAGTTTTGGATGCCTGTTCCTCGGTATGCAGCTGTAGGTGCTTGGCCTCACGCAGACGTTCCAGCTGCTGCTGCTCCACACCATGTCCAATGTCTTTGATGGCACGCATAAAGCGACCAAATTGCGTCTCATTCAGCAAGGGACACATTGCCATGATCCATAGACGAGGAAGAAACACCGTCGCCTTTGTCTCGAGATCGACTTTATCGCACAAGGCTTCAAATACGGCAAGTGAACCCACCATGACAGAGGGCTCACGAGTCTTGATGCGGTTGAGCGTCGGAAGGAGGACATCGGTAATGCTAGTCTTGTCGAGCATAGGGATCATTGCGTGGAAACAAATCAAACTCGAGACCTTGACCGACAGCGTCTTGGTCTTAGAAAAAAGGGATGTGAGTTTCGGCAGCAAGATGTCTTTCACATGAGCATAGTCAAGCGTCTCACACAATTTCGGAATACGCTGAAGAGCATTTTCCTGTACAGCCACATGCTCATTGTCAAAGGCAGAGTACAAGAGCGGCATGACTCTTGTTTGGAAATCTTTCTGTGTCGTTTTGCTCAAAAGTAGATCTGTCTGGTTGAGCAGCAGCATTTGCGACTGTGCTGGCTCATGCACGCAAAAGTGCGGTTCCAGTCGCACAAGCACCGTTGTCGTGAATTCGATCTGGGACAAGTTTTTGGCAATATAAAATACATTGGGCAAAATATACGGCAGCAGCATTCGATCGGAGGTAGCTTCCAGCAAGTTGGGCAGCAGTTTGCGGCGCATCAATGGTACCGAAAACTGCGGCAACATTTTGTACATGCCACGTAAAAATTGCACCTTTTCCGTTCGTGAATGAGCCGCAAAACTCTCACGCTCTAAGAACTTGAGCACACGCACAAGCATGCTGTTCAAGTACGGCAGCTCCAGAAAGGCCTTGGCTGTGTAACGCGGCGCTTCAGTCCGCGACAACAAGCGCGTCAGTATTGTTTGGACATCTCTCTCCAGCAGAGACCATGTCGACGAGTACATTCGCTGAGGCCAATCTTCCATATACGCACCCAGCGCACTTGCACTGCCATACGTTTGATAAGGCTTGGCGCTATGATGCGTCGCCATGAAGAATAGAATACCCAGGGAGTACATATCATTGTACGGACCGACCCGTCGGTCTATTACGTATACCGGATCAGCAAAGTCCATGTCTCGGCGCATTACCTCTGGCAACGCGTGCTCATCTTCTTCATAAGCCCAGCGCCCGCTGTCTGATTGTGAGCCTGCCAGCGACGTGAGGTAGGCACAACCGCACAATTTCCAATCACCCTTGGCATTCATGACCACGGACATGGACGTGAGATTGGTATGAACAAGTTTGGCGTCGTGTAAAAAGTCGAGGGCCCGAGCCAGTTGAAGAAAGCCTTTTTGGAGCTCCACTTCATCGAGTTCATGCGCTGGATCGGCGCTTTCCTGTAGCAGTTCATGTGAGCACGCTACTACATGCTCTGTTGCGAACAAATAGCTGGAGCGACATTCCTCTAGCGGCTCAACCACTTCTAGAATGCACGGATGCCGCAATCGAGAAAGAGTGGTAACATCTCGCTTCAAATGCTCAATTTCTTTCGTGCGCGTTACGCTTCGAGATACGGGCGTGTACATCCATACTGAAACCGTGTTGCGTGTGAGTGCTTGTTCCATAGTGTTGGACGAGGCTGCCGCCTTCCTCGTCGCCGTGTACACCCTCCATGGCCCCACGTATAGGCTGCTTGGATTAGCACGAAGTTGTCACGTACGGAGAGCGAGTCTCATCTACATGGTAATGAATAGATATATTCGTGCGACCACTGCGTCACATTAGCTGTACAAACATACATCAAGGAGGACGCATGACTCCAAAACGAACTCGCCATGAAAGTACCCAATGTGAAGTGCGAACACAACGCTCGTATTACGCACATCCCTGGGCCACATTACGTAAACTGTGGAGCAACTTCCTCACTTTCGCCATGAACGCGCTCGTGGCACGACTGCAAGACAGAACGTCTTTTGCCAGCGACGATCAAGCTGATTACGCTGATGAACTTGCGCAAGAATTGGTAGCTCTTCAATCTATTTATGGAAACGAACAAGTCGAGCTTAAAAGCGGCGCGAAAGTGCGTGAGCCCATCACTTTTCAAGTGCAATTGCCGTGCGAGGACATGGGACATAACGTATGTATCAAATTCCAAATCCAATTGCCCATAGGGTACCCAAACTGTCATGAGCCACCTCAAATTGAGCTTGTAAACCGCTTTCTCCAGCCTTTCCATACGGATGAGTCTGTGCGACATGCTGTCCAGAATACGTTTTCACCGCACGGCGCTGCGCCATGGACTCAGGGTGAGCCAGTACTTTTTCAAGGCATCGATACGGCCTATGAACTAGTACTGAACTGGTGGAAGACGAAGAGACGCACCATACCCCCTCAACAGTCACCCCTACTCCAAGCGCCTAAACCAACTGCAACAATGTCTCCATCACGGCGCCAAATCGACTTGGAAACTTTGGTGCAAAGCGACTTGATTTCAGAACGCAAATCCGAATTTCTTGGACATGCCGCACATATCACTCATCCTGATGATGTACGCTACATCAAGCTGACACGTTGCAGGTGCCTATCTTTTTAACTCACATTCTCGAATCGGATAAACGTATCCAACGTGCCACGCACCCCACCATTCACGCCTGGGTATGTCGCACACCAGACGGCGTAGTTCATCATGGTATGTACATTGCAGCTGACTGAGTCATATTGTGACGATGATGGCGAGGCTGCTGCAGGAGGACGCCTAGCTCATCTACTTACTTTATTAGTGCGTATATCGATTGACCTGACCACACATCTCAGGGAGTGGAAAATGTGCTCGTTGTTGTAACGCGCTGGTTTGGAGGAGTTCTCCTAGGTCCTGAACGTTTCAAACACATCAACCGGGCTGCGCGTGATGCACTGTCAAAAGGAGATTTTATCAGAACGTAGAGGTTGTAGTGTGGCCCATGACTGCACAGCCATGCGCCTCGCAGCCCACTGTGTAGACAGAGCCTACGTGCCAGCTCTGGTTTAGCCAATCACTACATGAGAATTCAGAACCCATGCGCACATTCTTTGGCAGATGCCAGTATTGGTTCCCCAATCAGTGTGAATCGAGTCAGCTGTGCCTGATTTTTAACCAATCAAGAGTACCAGGCGCAACTTCAGCTTCATCGAAAACACGTGGTGCGACTCACCTCCGGCGCCTGGGCATTGACGCGTCAAAGGCTTTTCTAACACTCCCTCTTTTCCTCTCGTACCTCCCCTTCTTTCTAATGCTGTTCGAGAAGCCATTTTTGCTACTGTTAGTAGCATTATTGGGTAGTGCAGTCATCTCTTCGGAAGCCAGCGACCATAGAGGCCTGGTTCGTGAAATTCGCAAGCGCGATGCCGCATCTACGAACCCTTCCGATCTAGATGGTAAGACCTTTGACTATGTCATTGTTGGTGGTGGACTGGCTGGTCTTACGGTTGCATCTCGTCTGTCGGAAAATGAAAACGTCACTGTTGCCGTCATTGAAGCTGGTCCGGCTGGAACCTCTAAAGACCTAGCTTCCCGGATTGATCCGCCAGCAGGTAATCTCTACAACCACATGCTGGAAACTGAAATGAACTGGAAGTTCAAGACTGTTCCTCAGACCAATCTGGGTGGTGCAGTGAAAGACTTCCCTCGCGGAAGGGTGCTGGGTGGCAGTAGTGCTGTCAATGGCCTCTACTACGTCCGTCATAGCGCTTCTGAGCAAGATGCATGGGGCGAAATCATTGGCGACAAAAACCTTTGGGGATGGAATAATATGTATCGGGCAATGAAAAAGTCTGAAAACTTCACCGATGCTTCCGACGAAATCAAAAAGGTCGAGCACATTAGCTCGGAACCTGGCTCTCACGGTACGAAAGGTCCCATCCAGGTTTCTTGGCCGGGTGAGATTTACGACAGTATCGGTGCCTTTATCAAGGCTGCTTCTCAGACAGGTGCCCCCTACGCGAAAGATCCTTACGGCGGCCACAACATTGGTGCCTATGTGGCCCTTGAGACCATGAATCCATCGAACTGGACGCGCAGCTTTTCTCGGTCTGGCTACTACGACCCTTATGTGTACCGCAAGAATCTCAAAGTGCTCACCGGCCATCTTGTAACCAAGGTTGAAATGGAAAAGGGGAAGAAGTTGGCAAAGGCTACCGGTGTTACGTATCAGGCGAAGCCTGATGGTCAGACCTACCATGTCAAGGCTGGCCGTGAAGTTATCATGAGTGGTGGTGCTGTTAACACTCCTCAGATACTTCAACTTTCTGGTATTGGTGAGAAGAACTTTTTGAACTCAAAGAAGATCGATGTCGTCGTGGACTCTCCAGGTGTCGGTCACAATCTTCAAGACCACGTGTCTGGTGGCGTTCAATGGGCACCTGGTCAAAATACGAAGATTCCTCCAACCAACACTAATCAGCCTCCCGTCGTCAACTCTTTCACTAACACTGCTGTCTGTTACGTGAATGGCACGCAGGGCTTGAAGGACCAATGGACTAACTACCTTAACCAGGTTAAGGGTAATAAGACCAAGGCAGTCAATGCTCTTCAAGCCCCTGACGTTGTTAAAAAGGGTTACGAACTGACCTACTCCACTGTTTTGGGCTTGATTGAGAATGGTGTTGCGCCTCTTGAGATGCTTTTTTCTCTAACCTTTGGTCAGGTAATGGTGCAGACAGCTATGCAGCATAGCTTCAGTCGCGGTTCGATTATGATCAACTCTACGGATCCTTTTGAGCATCCCATTATTGACCCTCGCTACTTCGAGCAGGACTCGGACAGGTTCATGCTTCGTTCGGGCTTCAAGCTTGCGCGCAACATTGGCCAAACTGCCCCACTCAAATCCTTCCTCGGTGACGAAGCTGTTCCAGGCAACAGTGTTCAATCTGATGAGCAATGGGACAAGTTTATCGAGGGGCGGGTAGGAACTGAGTATCACCCGTCGGGCACTGCCGCTATGCTCCCTAAGAATAAGGGAGGTGTTGTCGATAAGACTATGAAGGTATATGGCACCAGCAATTTGCGGGTTATTGATGCCTCCGTGGTCCCCTATGTTGTTTCGTCTCATTTCATGTCTCTTGTCTATGGTCTCGCTGAAATCGGTTCTGAAATTGTCTTGGATGCGTACAATCATGACATGCAAAACAAAAAGTCGAGCAATGGCGGTGCTGCTGACAGTAATAGCCAAGGAAACTCGAACAAGGGCGGCGCCGCTGACGGCAGCAATCAAAACAACTCGGGCAAGGGCGGCCCAACTAAAGGTGACAACCAAAACAACTCGAGCAAGGGCGATGACTCGAGTGCCCGTGCTGGCGCCACGCCCATTGGTATTCTTTCTACTCTCACCATTACTGGCTTTGTCACGTTCGCATATCTTTACTCTGCCAACTGAATGGCTTAAGCAACACCACACATTCCCACACCACTTTATGCTTGGATTTCCCCTACATTACGCGCGACACTCGTTGGCTTGATCCTTGTCTGATGTGTCTAGATGACTAAATTATTATGTAGACGTTCTATTGGAGAATGAAAAATCTTGAAATGATGAATGATTGGACGGCGTGTCACGACTGCGAGACATGTGGACGGTATGCCGGCGTAGTATGTGCATGTGGCGCGAAATGTACAATCTGCATTGGTTCATTTCGCATCATTCTGCAGGCCACTGTGCGGATTTGTGCTGGAATGCTCTCAGCCCTCGGAACCCACAGTCGACCAGCAGGGTGTTTACAGAATAAAACGCGAATTCGTTGACAGTACCTTGACCGCAACCTTCACTTGCTCAGAAGGGGCTACTGTCAAAAAATGACTCGCTTCATCTCATGGGCCGTGGTTTCAGTTGCCGTTTTCTGCGCTTCGCAAGTTTCTGGTTTCTATAATGAGACTAGGGTTTTTGACAGGCGTCAGACGACCGGCAATGGCTGGGACCTGGACAACAAATCCTTCGACTATGTTATCGTTGGTGGTGGCACGGCTGGTTTGGTTTTGGCAAACCGTCTCTCAGCTGATGGCTCCAACTCTGTTGCTGTGATCGAGGCTGGTAACTCGGGTTACGACGACAACAATAAATTCATTGTTCCATCTGCCATGCTCTACGACTCTGGAACGAACACGCAGTATGACTGGCAATTTAAGACAACTGCTCAAAAGCATATGAATGGCCGTAAGGCTGCTTGGCCTCGTGGCAAGGTGCTCGGAGGTAGCAGTGCCATTAACGGTCTCTACTATGTCCGTCCTAGCGATGCCGAAATGAACGCCTGGGCAGACCTCGCTGGTGGTAACGCCCGTGACCACTGGGGTTGGGACAGCTTCTTCAGGTACTTCAAGAGAAGCGAGAAGTTCCAGACCCCCCTGAAGAGTATTCAGGACCAAGCCCACATCCACTACGACGATGGCTCTCACGGTCACCATGGTCCGATCCACACCACTTGGCCTGCCGTCACATACGGCCCTGTTGGTGCCTTCATCGAATCTGCCCACAAAGCCGGTGTTAGGATGAACAAGAACGGTTATGATGGTAAGAACCAGGGTGTTTATTTGGCTCTTTCGTCTTTGAACAAGGACAACTGGCAGCGTAGTTTCGCGCGTAATGAATACCTTGACCCCATCGGCGATCGTAAGAACCTGCATGTTCTCACTGGACACACTGTGACCCAAATTCTTTTTGACCGCTCCGACAAGAACAATGTTCAGGCCACTGGTGTTCACTACAAAGCTGCTGCTAACGAGTATGAACACACTCTTCACGCTAACAAGGAAGTCATTCTTAGTGCTGGTGCTATCAACAGTCCTCAGTTGCTTCAGCTCTCTGGTGTCGGCCCTTCGCGTCTCCTTCAAAATCTTGGTATTGATGTTGTGGTCGACTTGCCTGGTGTGGGTGAGAACCTCCAAGACCACGTCATGGCTGGTATGTCCTTCAGTGCCAAGAATGATAAAGATGTGCCTCCTCAGAAAGTGACTGGTAACAAGAAGACGGACTCGTTTGTGAACTCGGCTGTCTCATATGTCTCTTTCAAGAACATTTTCAACGACGCTGATGCGTTCCGTGGCAAGATCCAGGCTCGTGTGAAGGCAATTCCAGATGAGCTAAACGTGGATGACAGTGTTCGTGAGGGTTACAGGGCTGCGTACGATAAGATTGCCAATGAGCTCTTCTATTCGAACGTCTCCCCCGTGGAAATCTTGGGCAATGTAATGTTTGGCTCGATCAGCGTGCAAGCTGCTCTCCAGCACCCCCTGTCGCGCGGAAACATTCGCATTACTAGCAAGAATCCATTCGATTACCCGCGCATTAATCCGAACTACTTCAGGGAAGACATTGACCTCAAGATTCTGCGTGAGGCTTTTAAGCTTATTCGTGAGATCACCCAGCAGTCCCCTCTGAAGGACCACATCGCGAGCGAGAACTGGCCTGGCAACGGCGTGCAAACGAACGAACAATGGGAGGACTGGATCCGCAATGCTGCTGGTACTGAGTACCACCCTAGCAGTACCTGCGCCATGCTTCCGCGCAACAAGGGTGGTGTCGTTAACCCTAACCTAAAGGTGCACGGTACGCGCAACTTGCGTGTTGTGGATGCCTCCGTGCCGCCGATTGCTCTCTCTTGCCACTTGGAGTCGGTTGTTTATGCTATCGCTGAGGCCGCTGCTGACATTATCCTTAACCACAACTAAATCATGCTTTTAAACCCCTGATAGTATGAGCTTTATTAAAGCCAGAAATATGTATGGTATCCATGCCAGTAACAACGTCACCATTCATTAAGATAAAGACTACTGGGGCTACGTAACGAACGCGATCAGATATATGTAGACAATCGGTTATTTGTGCATGTTGGGTGACATAAAGTTGGTCTGTCTTATCCCAGTTCTCTGCCTCCACAATAGTTGGCTCCGGGCAGTATACTGAATAACTTGTTTGTCCCACTTAACAAATGGGTGCGAACGAGAGTCGCCTCAACTCAGACGATCTTGGTACGTGCCCTGATTTATTGACAAGTCGCAGGTCCAAAACAAGGATACCATGTTATTCGTGTTGCACAAAGAAGTCCCGCCCAATATGCAGGTTTGTAAGTTTTGACCTTACTGCTGACGGATTACAGCGAGCCTTTCTTTGACTTTTGCGTAGGGATAAACGGGCAGCCACTCGCCGATTTGGGTGTCGATATCTTGAATGAAAATTTTTCTAATGCGAAGCCAACTAAGGCATCTTGGTCCCTAGTGGAAGAGAACGAAGGTAGAACTATCATCATCAATACGTGGAACTCCAAGCATCAAGAATATCGAGGTATGATAATAAGAACTTACACACAGACGTGAGCATCATCCCTTCGAGAAAATGGTCTGAAAATAATTCTCAAGGTAATGCACAACCATCGTTACTTGGTCTCACGCTTCGCCTCTGTAATCCACTCGAGACCATCAGTCATGTTTGGCATGTTCTCGACGTGATAGAAGGGTCACCCGCTGATTCTGCTGGGCTTGTTCCTTATGGAGACTACATTGTTGGTTGGACACAAGGTCCTCTCCGCAGTGAACATGACTTTTTTCAACTTATTGAGCAGTATATTAACCATAATCTTTCGCTTTACGTCTACAACAGCGATTATGACCACACTCGCGAAGTTGTCATTGTGCCAAACCGTGACTGGGGTGGGGAAGGAATATTGGGATGCGGTATGGGCTACGGTCTTTTGCATCGAATCCCACAGCCTCGTAAGCAATGGGACGATGTGGTACCCGAAGGTCAGAATCAAGAGTATTTGAGTAAAGAAACGCCATCGTTATCTCATTCCGATGTGTCCACACTCCCTGTCAGCTATAATGTGATGCAAGAGCCCATTTCGACTGATTACGGCGTTACTCTCAACATGCACGAGGAAGAGGAGGAATGACGGCGGTATACTTTCATAGGATGACGCACTACAAAAAATACATCTTGCTTCTAAAGCTGCATGTGTTTTGTGAGTTAGGCATACAGAACACTACGGAATGCGTTCAGAGCTTGCATATAACCATGCTCGAACTCCCAAATAAACTTGAGATCATGTTCCTTACGATAAGATTTGATACGGTATTGGACCAGCTGAAAAGGCAATCCGATTTCAGCACCATCAGCAAGAAAGTCCAAAGCATCAAACCATCCAACTTTAAACCCAGCATTATATTGTTCATGATCGAAGCGGCTTCCCTTATTATCCCAGTATTCCACATGCTTCATGTAGCCCTGTTCTCTGCACTTCTCTCCTTCAATTTTCAATGTATTAAGGTCAACATGCGTGCCATCCAAGGGGTTCAGTGAAGGTGGCATAGAACCCTTTTCAATGGCCGTGTAAAGACACCAGCCTGGGTCAGGGCCCCCCTCTTTTTTTAGCGTCCAATAATAATATCCCGCCGTGAGCCTTTCAAAGGCTCGCCATTGAGCGAGAGACCATTGCTTACGAGCCTCAAGCTTGCCATTACAGCCTTGAAATGACCCAGGGTTCAGAGCGCCACTCCATTCACCAATAATGATGGAGCTCTTGGCGTTGTTCGCCATATGTTCGAGCCAAACTGCTGTTTTACCGTGATGCTCAACGTCCAAATGATTTGCATGAGCTGCTGCTGTTGTCTTATGATCATTCGGTGTAAAGCAGCGATATAAGTGGTGATCCACAACAAGTGGATTATCACAACTAGTATGCTTTCCCACGTAATGTGTGTAGTGATTGGTATCCCAAGCATCACCGACATAGAGGGGCATACTGGCAGCATCGGGCTTTGACGAGCATCGAATACTTTTGATCGCTTCTGCATAGAAGCTTTCGAGCGCGTTATGATTTTGTGGCTCATTCATAAGCTCAAGTCCAATTACATTTTCAAAGCAGGATATAGCCTCAGCCAAAGCGACGAGAATTTTGATTGTCACCTTTCGGTTAGATGAGGCATGCAATCCGTGCCAGAACCCGACATTTCCATCACTTTTACCGCAATGGCTATCACCATTTTGACCGCCAGGAACACCATGTACATCAATGAGCACACCGATATTGAGAGATCTAGCTTTCTCGATCGCTTGAACAATGCGTTTCCACGCGCCTTCATATACAAAGCCATGTGGGCCATACTCAGTACCTTTGAGTAATTTTTTGTGATCCGGGTTTCCTGCAAGAAAATGCGAATACAAAATTGGAATGCGGACAGAATTGACGCCATGAGCCTTCATCCATGACCAATCTCCGTCATTGATGAAGTTGTCCCAATGATGCTCAAGGAGTGCTTTGGCATCGTCTGGCTTCATGCCTTTCACAAGATCGATATCGCAGCTGCGAGGCTCCTTAGCATTTTCGAATAAAGTTCCCGTGAGCCAGCTCTCAAGAGCGAACCAGGATCCAAGGTTTACACCGCGTTGTTTGCGATATCGATACTTGACACGGTTATCAACGGGATGATCCCACGGAATGACTTTCACTTGAGCTTGATCATAGCCACCGTGATGGAGCATTTCATTGACTTTCCGAAAAATCTGGCATAAGTACTAACTTCAAGTGCACACCTTGGCCATAGCGTATTGCTGATTTTTCAACGTGAGTCAACACTCCTGCGAGAATTGGCATGGCCCGTGCTGCTTACGTTGACAGTTTGCATATTAATCTAGCCGATTGCATCACTACCTTGGTAACTTATGGCTCCGAAGTTGCGCATATCTGCCGGACCGAGCAAAGAGAGCTTAAGTCTGGTGGCAGTGAACCATGATGAGCTGCCCATTGTTATTGACTCAGAACATTTCCAGGGTCGCATTGCTGTTCGTGTAAAGGATTTTCATGGTGAGCTGCCAAATGGGGTGGAATCCCTGAAGCAATCCGCGTATTTTTCGGAGCCCTATGGCTCGAAATTTTCTTATAGCATTCAAATTCAGGGAAGATTTATGAATGAGGTGACAGCTGATGATATACTGTTCGGAAATGACTTTGATGCGCCTATTCGGGTACGTTCACATTGCTCACATGAAGGATTCATTACCGCCAGGGATGAGCTTGTTTCTACGTTTTCTGACCTATATTGATCCTAACAGTATGTCAATGATCTAACACAAAGTGACGCATGATTTGTATGCCGATCAACCATGGGCTTTTTCTAACTTTCTCGCTACGATGCATAAAGTCAAGGTAATTCGTGCCATGCCTGACACATTCTCCGCATGCAAGTCCGCTAAGGAGTGTTTCAAAGCTGTTGCATGGCCAGATTTTCCTTTCTTATCTAAGGAAGAAAAGTTCTGTTCTGAAGACATAACGCCTTTATTTTTTCAAAACGACGTGCAACATTCTACTCCAACGCTGATTTCTGAATTCAAGAACAATGAAGATATTATTCGACGTCTCCATAATGATCCGGGTGCTTCTAAAAACCGCGTGTCTTGGCTAAGCTCAAAAGACAACAGGAAGAAGCTCAAAATCACTCCAAGCGATGTCATCACTGCCGATTTTGCAAACGGACTCGTAAGTACACTGCCACATTGACATAAGATTGATTTCAATACGTATGTTCTATTGACCTCACACGTCTCAGTTTAGAAGCCATTTTACCGTTTGGTGGATTTCGTCTCGATTGTACGTCCATTCTTGGCTTATATCAGTGCAACGATACTGGAATGGTCAGCCAGTGCGATACACTTGTAAGCATGCGAGAACGAACAAGGTATTTTTCGTGGTACAGTACGTGTATGCACAATGCATTGAAATTTACATTCAGGTTTGAAATTGTAGAAACAGACTTAACTGATAGATCAACTTGAAAGTTCCGCTTCGTAGAAGCAGATACCTTGACAATCGAGCCATGTTCGCAGTTCTGCTCTATTTCGCGTCGCTGATGCTGATGTTAATACTTTTGAGCGATGCGCGACACCCAGCATTTCATCTAAACTAATGGGCTCTAGCATCAAAATTCGCTTAAAAAGCTGCTCATCCGCAAAAATTGCATCACACATCGGTTTATCCATAAAATTGGGCTGAGGACCGTATGTGCCGGCGTGATCGTTTGTCGGCAATTCATTTTCAGAAATGCTTGGGCAACTAGACGTTGATCTAGAAATAGTGTCTTTATCATTCAGGCTCAAACTTTTTAACGCATCACTCAATCTTCCCTTTTCAGCGGGAGGACTTGTGCTTTTGCTTTCAACCACCTCAAAGCTCGTTGAATGCTCGTCTGTTTCTGAATCAGAGATGACAATGACATGTGGCTCGATCTTTGCTGACTTGTTCTCGTTCATGCTTTTTGTTTCATAATATTCACGAAGAAGTTCGATTAGTCCTTGTTTGGTACGCGAAGTGACCAGTCCCAAGCGTTTGCACTCCTGCTTGAGTTGCAGTACTTTCCATGACTTGAAGTCAGGAATAAGCATCCCTGATTGAATTTGTGATCGAGTAACAAGGCCAGTATGAAAAAATCCAAGATTACAGACCCTGTGCTTCGTATACCGTATGCTTTGCCAACACACTTTCTGCACGAGCATGAACCATTTGGATAAGTGGAGGGAAACAAGAGTTTTGTACTTCGTCTTCAGCACGATACTAACGAGGCATTGAGAAAGACTCAATAAAGCAGGAAGTTGCATTCTCAGTGTTTCCAAACACATCTATACAATCTACTTCAAATGTACGGTCAAATAACTCATCGAAAGCTCACAGATGCAGGCTATCGTCAAGAGTCAAATGACCGCGCGGACTTGTTCAGTGAACAAGCACGAGGGATGGCAACCCCCCTGGTGTCGCGTAATCTTGTCGCCTTTTGAATACCCACCGGCAATTAATATTGTATCCAGAATGTATGCGAAAGACATGAGCATTCAGACACTCTGCACGGCGAGCAACACGTAGTAGGCGACGTTGCCGCACGAGAGAAGAAGTATTCTGGACACGTTCTCACTTTTTGCTAGGCTGAAAACACGTGACCAGTCATTGTTGAATAGGAGCGTGTCGTATAACGTGCACGTCCTCCATATGGCTAGGTCGCATGAGGCTGCAAGACGGACCATCGCTTAAAGCCTTCATACACCGAGCCAAAGTATTAGCACTGTACCGAAGTTTTCTGCGATCGACGAGATGTAAGTATACCTCGCTTATGTATTTTAGCCACTCCCACGCTAGGAGCCCGTCATGAGACAATCGCATGGTTCCGTTATGAAATCGAGCGAACGCGACTCGAAACAGATGCCGTACGTGAATATCCTACTCACTTTAGGGGCGAATTCAAGCTTATATGATGAATGGGCGCATGATGCTAAATCAATTGGAAGGTATGTCCATGCTAAATGCGTCAGGTTCATCATTTCCTCAACTTCGCGGCAAACGCAACCTGCTATGACGTCTAAAATACAAGGTGCAACTCACCCATTATAAGTCTCATGAGTTGTAAAAGTGATTCCAACGAAAAGACCAATTGCGACAGAACCGAATGCTCCGTCAGAAGATACATCAAGCCCCCCATCGTTTTTGCTGGTGCTTGGTCCAAGTCATTTACATCATCCGTTGAATCTGGCAGCTCAGCTTGTGCAAATGGTTCAATCATTGGGCCATCGTAGAAAGATTTGTGTTTCGTATTATCTTTTGCATCAAGGCATAATAGCTCATGATATTCTAATGCAGTCGCTGTAACAAGGTCTTCAAGGGCACGCCTGGTAGATGGCAGTGATTGGGGAAGTTTCGAACGTGTAACCATTACTTGCCCAGCAAGCCACAGATCAAGAATAACAGAGGAAATGAATTCTTGACGTAATGGTAAATCTCCAAACAAAGCATCTTGTCGATCCCCTAAAAACTCTTGCTCACGAAATGATCGCAATGTCACGAATAGAACAAATATCATTTCCAAATGCTCATATATACGCCGTACAATCAAAACCGGCTTGGGGACAAGGCTGAATTCACTCGTCATGATGTTCAAGAGAGTATCACATTGGGCAAGTTGGAGGCGGACACTTTTTTCAAAATTTCGGAATCCTGACTTTAGTTCTGGTGATGTTTTGAAGCCAGCATAAAACCTTTGACGGGCCAGACTTAAATACATATTTTGCAATAGAGTACAAGTCTTTGATAACTTGTGCATCAATTGTATTCTGGCATGATATGGCCAAAATATTAAATTCACCAATAGGGCTGCTGCAACTCCCAAAAGGATCATGTAGCCACGGACTACAGCCACATGGACTGCACTGCTTCCTGGGTTCAAAAATGTTACCATGACCACTAGTGGCGTAGTAAAGCCAATGACTCCTCCAAGAGTTGAATTGACGTTCAATCTTATGAAAGCGGAAGGTATGTCAAACACAGGTATCATTACACAGAGCGCCCAGACATTTCCTCGAGATATTTCATAAATGATCAAGCCAAGCACAGCACCAAAAACTGTGCCAACAATGCGGTATACCAAGACCCGAATAGTATTTCCAGTGGATGTTTCGAGTACCCATATGTAAGAAATAAGCATCCACTGTCCTTTTTCCCTTTTCCAAAAGTCATTTGGGCTGTTTTGAAGGAATGGGATGATACAAAAAAGTGTTACGCCTGCAGCTAATTTAAGTCCGAATCTAATATGATGGGATTGCTTGACTGATCGTAGAAAAGATGAAACATGCACACGTAGATTGATAGCAGATGGTGAATGCGTCAAAGATGTGAGAGCCCCGTTGATCCTTTCGAATAAAGAGCCTCCGGTTTTCTTACGACGATGTGTATGTCGGGAAGCTTTAGCCATGTTGCGCGCATAATTGTAATATTGTGTGTGCCGATCATCTTCGTCAAAAACAATCGAATATGGGTCGAATTGCCCGGGCTCTTTACTTATACCTGGTTTTGTTTGCTTGGGCTGTACAAATGTAGTCAGTGTTTCAGATAGCGTAGTAGAACCGAATGAGCCAATTCCGCTGCTGGTCTGGAACCATCGCCAAATGTTTAAGCTAGGCATAAAAATTCGTTTATGCCTATGTTTGAGAATATGGTCCAACATTGGAATCGAGACATGAATCGTCTGCTTCGCTTGATTTGCAAGGTGGTATAGTGATTGATAAAAGTGAGACATGATATACATATCAGGACAGAATAGACTTGGCTTGCGAAATAATTCAGATATATCTGTGCCTGTCTCTTTTGGACGAGTATAGGCAGTTCCATCTTGAGAAGAATGCATCGAGGCAACAGGCGAACAAGCTCGCGCGTTCTTACTTTCCTTAAATCCACGATCACGCAATACAAGTTGGAGTTGCACGAAGCAGCTATTCATGGCCTTTTCAACCTTGCTCTCCGCGTTAGTCAGGATGGTATATGGATTTTCGAATTTTTCTCCATCACCTAAACGATAGTGATGGATTGCCTGACAAAAAGTGGCGGACACCTTGTGGGTATATGTTGATGGCACAGGATGCATGGAATATTCTGAAAGAACCTGTATTAGGGCAATGATATCCAGGACAGAGTCCCTAAGCTCCAGCAACGAGCTCGTTAGATGATTCATAGAGATTCTTTGAACAATAGTGGTAGTAGCAGGGTTAGTATATGACATACGCAATGGTCGAATGGAGACTTCAGACACTGAGGCAGCTTCACCACCCTCTGCTGCTCGAGCCTCTTCAAAGATAGGGTCCGTCAAATCCATACTTGGCATAGACATGCCCCAACCACTGCTGAGCCAAATAGAGGCATCAGTCACAAACGTCATGAAATGCTTAGTGGATGATGCAGGTAGAAGACACCAAATAACTTCATGCTGTGATGCCGTGAATGCATTGCTAGTCGCTTGAACTTGTCCTTTGAGTGTTTTAATAAGGTCAATACCTTCCTGCGACTGCTCGAATGTAGGCGCATTATCAGGATCATCAGAATTAAGGTCCTGGTAGTGATACCACTTTTTTAATTGCTTCTCATAATCTTTCATGGCAGTCTCGATCAAAACTGACAAGGTCTTTAGAGTAGATACCAAAGAGATAAAGTACTGCCCATTTGATGTACGTGGAACGAGTGAGTTTGCAGCAATTCCGAGAAGAGCGCATATAAAGAAAGGATAAAATATATCCGTAAAATTGCTCGACGTGATTTCTGATTTGGAGCCGGTCATGACCCAAACCTGCGTAAACATGACGGCACGCAAGGGAATGCGCAAACGTGGAATCCGACTCCAAATAGCTCCTGCAATAAAGAACGATGTAAAGATATAGGCCGCGCCTAATCCACGTGTTTTGAGGGATGTGTAAATGGGATTAGGACTATCAATCCATACCTGGGCGCAAGTGATGACGAAGCCTATTCCCAGCCACAGCGAGGATAGAAACAAAGAAATAATTGTGATTTCAATATGTGCAACGAATGTGTTTTCACCGGGATAAAACGCCAATTGTCGCAGTACATAGCAGAAAAATGAATGTGAGCCTATCCACTGTTGCACAGGCCGCGCGAAGACGAACGGGAGAAGAGCAATAGAAAGCGCAATAGGTGGAATGAGTCTAATCGTATGCGCAGGAATATCCCATTTCTTTATTCTCGTCCAACTCTGCTGCAGTGCACGAGGTATCAAACCTGCACCGCTGGTGTGACTAGATGTCATATGCCCGGAGAGTGGAGGAAAAGTGACAAGGTGTAATAAAAATAGAGCATGCAGTCCTTTTTTCTTGCTGCTGAGCCTTACACTACTACGAAGAAAACATTGCATCAGACCTTAAGGCGTCCTGCATGGCAGGGCGCATGCCAGCAAATCTGGATTCATTGCCCGTTGAAGTACGTTCAAAAACTCACACCAAGCTTTTATGGCGCGTCTTATTGTACTCACGGAGTGCTAGCTTGGCTCACGTATGTAAAACGTTGTGGCATGCATGCACACTAGCGCCTCGTTCAGTCAAAGCAGAGTATCTTTTTTGTTGCTGGCTGGATTCTTATAATTTGCGGTTTCAGCTGAAAGCCTCATCACCTGGGTATGCGCCAGCGATGCAGCGAAAGTTTATTCCGACCACATATCCTTCATTCGGCGCTTCGAACACGCTTCGTCGTATTGCAACTTGTGATATTTTGACTTTTGTTTCTCGTTTTGGTATCTGTACATCAGAAATATTCACATTGGTTGAGCGCATTGTTATTCACGCGACTCTCTGCGGTAATATTTGCCAATTGCATGGCATTTTCACCCATCGTCCTGACGGAACCCAGCAAATGAAGCCTATACGTGTTGCATGTCACTTTGTTCCTGAAAGATTATTCCGGAAAATGGTTATTGTCAAAATGCCACTTTATCTTTATGATGCTCATGTATCAGAACAGAGAATTGTGAGATCAATTGTACGGCATATTTGCGACTTGACACCTGTCTTTATACAAGAAAATGACCTACGACTGCCGCCTTGGAGGCATTTAGAAATGATTTCTCGTATGATATTGTTGCATCATGCATCTCCTAACTCATCTCAAGGGTATCCCCTCGCCATGGCTGTGCATTTGGGCTCTACACCCCTCGTCTGCTTGCTTCTTGCAACAGGAGCTGACCCCTCTTTGAAAAAAGGCATTGCAATGCATATAGCGTGTAAGAAGCGCTCTCTATCCATGCTTCGGTTATTGCTAGAGCAGGATGATACCTCTGAACTCCAATGGCGTACGAGACTGCGAGCCATTGTAGATGACTTGACTGCACTAACTCTTCTTCGCACAACAGGAAAAATACCCCCGCAATGTAAGCGAGCGCTACCCATGAAAGGCGCTACTCCCTCTAAGCGATCTCGACTATCGGATCGGTGTCAGGTTGACACTTGCATACTTAGCACAGCCGTGCAAGTCGGTGCATGGGATATCGTTTCATATCTCATGCAGTCAAAGGGTGTGATACCCGATGTGAACACTTTGCGCAAAATAGACAAGGTTGGTATAGCGTGATAAATACACCCACGGCTTTATTTACTGTTCCCCGGCTACGAATTTGCGCAACTCCCTCTTTAAAACCTTTCCAGACGCCGTTCGTGGGAGGTTCTCCATCCAACAGACACCACGAAGCTTTTTATAACCAGAGACACGCTCGTTGACGTAGTCAAGAACTTCCTTGTCGCGTGCATGGCCCACCGTATGCGACGAATCTGGTCTCGCCACGATACAGGCCCAGGGTAATTCATTGTTCGACACATCATCCTTGATCACTTTGGCCACCACAGCCGATTCCAGGACAAAGGGCAGTGTGTTGATTACTTTTTCAATTTCAGAGGCAGCGACCTGATACCCATTATATTTAATAATATCTTTGACTCGGTCATGTAGTGTAATATAGCCATTCTCATCAATTGAAGCAATGTCACCCGATCTGAGAAACCTGTCTTTATCATTCGCATGAGGCATAAAGGTTTTTGCATTGGCTTCATCATTCTTCAAGTATCCAAGCATGACCTGTGGTCCACGAATCCAGATTTCGCCCATTTCATTCGGCCCAAGAAGCTTATTCGTATTCATATCAATAATTTGAGCTTCAGTATTGGAAACAAGTCGTCCCACGTTGAGTTTGTTTAGATTTAAGTCATTCTGTGTCTGTAGTGAGACAATGGGTGACGTTTCTGTCATACCATATCCGTCCGTAATACTAATTCCATAACGCTCATTCACCATTTGACACAGCTCCTTCGATAAGTATGCAGCACCCGAGGCGAAAGACTTTATTGTTGAAAGGTCATATTCATCAGCGAGAGGCGAGCGGACTAAAGCAATGAGAATTGGCGGCACGACAAAGGTGAAAGTGACTTTGAAGTCTTGCACGGCGCGGAAAAAGCTTTCAGGAGTGAACTTAGCTTCAATGACGCCAGGTGTGATCGTATGCAGGTTGATAAGCGCAGTAATCATTCCGTAACAATGAAATTGTGGCAGCAGAGAGTAATGTACTTCGTTTTTACCATCGTGGACAGGGGCGTCAGGCTGATTGTACCATCCACTAGGATCATAGACAGGCTTGTTAACACGTCCTCCCAAAGTAACTGTCATCTGAATGGCGTTGGTGACCATGTTTGTGTGCGAAAGGCGTACTGCCTTTGGTAAGCCAGAAGTACCCGAGCTAAAACAATAGAAGGCTTCATCTGTTGTTGGATTGATTCGCACGGTTTCAAGAGACATGTCACCTGAAGCACGCAGCTTTTTCCCAGGGTCGATTAGATGAGTATACATGCTTCGTTCATGCTCTTCGTCAAATACGTATACATCAACGTTTCCTGCACCAGTTTGACTAAATTTTGTAGCTGCATTCTTGGCACCCTCGTACGTATTAACAGAGGCAAGTATTGCCCGGGGACGCGTTAGCTCAAATGCGTGATGTAGTTCTTCTGGCTTGTACATAGGACTCAGCAGAGATGGAACGCCACCCGCCAGCATTACACCAAGCGCAGCCACTAAGTAATCGTGCTGATTTTCGCTGTAGAAAGCCATGACATCACCCTTTTTCCAAGGCCTGTCAACAATGTCTTTAGACATCAAAGCGGTAGCAAAGCCATAAGCGCTTTCTCGCACTTGCGCCAGGGTAAGTGCTGATGCTTTTTTGCGGCTTGTATTCACAGAGGGGATCATAATTTTCTTATTGTCATTCTCATCAGATGTAAACCGAAGAACAAAAGATGGAACGGTCTCATTTAAAGGTAGTTCCAATGGCCTGTACACCGACTTGAATATCATGGCAATGTGCGGGACGCTTCGATTAATATTCAAAATTTAGACAGCATAAATACCCCAAACAGCTTAATTATTATTTTCAGCCACACAGCAGCAATGTGGAAGTCACGTCTGAAAAATGCGCTGGCAACGCATGCTAATGACTGGAGTATTGGTACGTGTGTCATTCCTAAGTAAGGCATGTATGCATTTGCAACAATGCATAAACATAACATGCAGTCGGAGCTTGAACCCCGGGTGCGGTACGTCATTCATCGGGGTTTTGTGAATGAGACAAATGATCCCGAAAGCGAGTGCCTAATTTTTACAACCGATGTACGATCGAGTAAAGCGTCAGATATTGCCATGCGTCCACAGGCACCTGTTGAAATTGCATGGTACATTTCTCAAGAGCGCATCCAAGTACGTATGCTACATGTTGACATCAAAGTTTCGCATTCGTGGCTCGGCCCATGTACTATCTGCTCCGACGCACAAATGGCGACTTGGCTTCCCGGCTGCACAACTAGAGCCACGTAGCACTAGCCTCGACTGGGACAAAGAGCGTGAACGAATCTGGCGGACCTTGAGTCCAAAGATGCAAGGCAGCTTTTTCGGGCCGCCGCCAGGCAAGCCGCTGAAGTTGTCGGAAATACAGCCTCCTGCTGAATCTGTCGAGAATATTCCAGAGTCGTACGTATACGCGTTGTTCACCGGTCAAGATTTGCGCTGGTGATTGTTGAGCCTCATCATGTGGATATGCTAGATTTGAAGAATGAACAACGCACATTATATGAGCGAGACACATCAGGCGAATGGAAAAGTCAACTGGTTGCACCCTAAGATGTTACGCATCTTCTAGGTTTCGGTCCAAGTAGTCTCGAATTTTTGCTGATATAGTCGCACGCACAGTCCGCGGAAAGGTGTCTTGGCGTCAGTAAGACGTAGCACGCACCATGAGCGTAGCCTCCTAATTTATCGACCAGAGCTCCAACTTGAATTGAACTTTGCGCGCGCGCTTCTTCTGATTGCGTTAGAAATAAATGACCATGAAAGTAATCAACTTACTTTCAGCCTGTTCTCGCAGTTGTGTTTCCCAGCCACTCTCTTCAAGCATTCGACGCATTTGAGACAAGGTTGAAGACCATTCACCGGTAGATATCATTCGCTGATGAAGCAAATTGAGAAGTTCTTCACAGCTTTCGCCACCTTCAGCGTCGGACATTGTGTTGGGCCGGTAGAGTTTGGTGGTAAGCGCGTAATTCGTCTCCACAAATTTAGCAATCCTATCTGCATTTTTGTGATCGCTGCCAAAATCGCTTGGCAATCACATTACGTACGTCCTGTTTCAGGAGGTATGAAGCTTCCATTAAGCGATGCAAGAGCAGCACGCGTGAAATCACCTGCTTCTGTAGCAGATGAATATGCCAGTCGAAGATAATGCGTACTTTTTTGCAATGTCTGGTAGATTTGTTGTGGGCTTATTAAATTCGATGGTTGAAAGCGGAATTCGGTGAAGAGAGAAGACAAGTTGTAAGAGGTATCAGGTCCTTCGTATCGCAATACATCGTCAACTAGTAAGTTGAATGCAGACCAAGTGTTTCTCTGATCAGCTGGTATAGGGTTCCACTGAATGACACCGTCAATAGTCATGCTGCTAGAGAAAGAAGGTAAAAGAGAATTACCTGTTGCGTCGCCTTGAATGATGCCATTATCCTCAAGAATTCCGTCGAATCCCCATCTAGCCACACCGTTGATATACATGCCAAACAGAATGGCACAACAAAGAAGAGATATGCGGGTCGGAAAAGCACATCCAGGTAGGAGAATCAGAGCAATCACGTAATGGTGCAAACGGAGTCCTTCGCCAGGCACTGCTGCACAGAGTGCTAGAGCGATACCGAACACAATATACAAAGCCAAATACTTGGGAAGCAGTCCGACGCTGCGCACAACACGAACTTGATTTATAGCTAGGACCACAACCACAATAACAATGATAACGATCGATGTCACAGCTCCAGGTTGTTGAGAAATATCGTGGTATGTAAGGCGCTGTAGGGGAACGTTTGCGAACACCACATCAAGGAGCACACCAATCCACCACAAACCAAGCCAAGCTATGCCGAATTCGAGAGGGACGTGCTCAAATGCGTACCAGACGTGCTGAAGAACACAGTGCCAGATAACAAAGCACACAAAAAGATGCGGTCCAAAGTCGCCCACTGCCTCACCAATCGGCGGTGGCACATCACGAAGTTCAGAGACAAGGTTAACATGCCAGAACCCCACACAAGAAAAAACCCAAAATAGAAAAATGGGCATAGGTCTGAGGACGAATGTGATAAACGCAAGAAACACAACATTTAAAGTATACATGCGCCAGCGATCGTCAGTACAGTGCGATGTATTCATTGGCTTTTCAAATTTAAATGAGGAGGGAAATACGCCATGAAATGGAAAGGAGGCCATGTTATTCTGGTGGCCACCTTCAAACTTTGTATATGTCCCCATCATCCGCGCTATGCCACATCCTCCTTTCGGCCCAATGACGCCTGCATGTAACGCAGCGGCGCAAATAAAAGAATCAGCTCGATATGGCGTCGAGTTACCACCGCCCACCACTAATGGCACATAATTATAGGAATCTGAACCAACAGTGCGTGGATTGAGCAATGTAGTTGTTTCGCAGCCACTGGGGCAGCGAAAGACCAAACTCGTATCAGAAAAAGGCTTGCAATCGTTCCCGTTTAAACCACAAAGAGCGTTTCGTCCCCATTTCGTGGATGTACATGCGAGTGATTCTGGTTTTTCCCATCCATTCTCGGTCAGTACAGAGGGAGAAAACCACGTGTTGTGCACCAACGAGGCGAAAGCAAAGAGCCACGCTACGCACACCGAACAAAGAACAAGCCAATGCAGCCAATTACACCGCAGGTCATGCCCTATCTTATACCACCAGTGTTCGCCAATCGTCGATTGACCTGGAAATGGTGATACTGGTTCCATTTCAATGTCTTCGATGTTCGATTGCACAGAGCTTACATCCAAGAGCGGCGGCAGCTTCCATGCAAGTGGCTTGGTCCATTGAATCCATGCATTTTCCAGTCTTTTCCATGGCCACCAAGGATAGTGTCGAATGGTATGCTGCACAGGCACACGAGGTCCCTGCAGCCAATTCCATACTCTAAACCACCCCTGGCGTGCACGCCTAAAAGATGTCGTACGCATCAGATCTGAAAAGCACGATGTATGCAGTACTGGCAGCGATTCAGGAATCTTTGAAACAAAGGAACGAGGCTGGATTAACCAAAGAGCTGAGTGATCCAAGGGTGTACCGGTCATAGGACCGGCTTTTTCCAGGAGCTCATGTACACCATGAGAATGTGCCAACAATGTGGTAATACGCTTTGATAAACCCTCTTGTATCGAATCAAGAGTGTGGGGTGAAGATCCAAGAGATTTGGGACGGGAGTAGCCATGACATTCAGCAAGTGCATCTAGGAGCTGATGCACGTAAGGAACGTCCTCCCATCCACCGTGCACTTTACAATTCTCATCCAGCACCCTTACAGGATTCGGGAAAAGCCAGTCCCATGGATCGCCCGTGCGGCGTGCATGGCGAGGACCCAGAAGCCAAGAAGCGCGATCGTATTCACTTTCAGAAGCAAGTTGCTCAACAATAGAGCGAAACTTTTCAATGGCTTTTTTCGTTGCAACAAGCTGGACTGGTTGATAAAATGTTTTCATCAACAGACCTGATAAAGGACTTTGTCTCTCATGATCTTGCTGCATGACCAGGGCGCGATTTGCATGATCATGCACACGCATGTGACTCTCATGTGTCAAGTCACTGCAAAGAGCGACCATTGCACTTACATCCAAATTGAGGAATTGAGTGGGCTGAGCCTGCCACGTAGGCGGCGGACGGGGTATCTTTGCGTCTAGACGTATGCGCTTATGCGCACCCAACGTGATCTGCAATCCCATACTTTGAACATACTCTGAAATTTTGTAAAGACGCCATTTCATACGAGCTAGTTCGGATCCTGTCCAATATGAGTCCATATCGATCGTAGCACTTGTGTCGCCTGGATTTAGACGAGTGAGTACGATTTCAATGGTTTCGCCGTTCCTAGCAGCCATGCGAAGTTCATGGGCTGCATAAACGATAGAGTTTTGCACAATAGCTCCGTCTTCTCTTGGTGGTAAAGTCATGGACACCGTGCTGTCATATTCACGAAATTCTCGCAGGAGTGCATCTGAGCGCAAAGGCATGATACGAATCCAATGCCTACCGTTACGAGCAGCAATATGAACCATAGTAGTCGCGTCTTTCACAGAACGTTTTTTTGATGTTTGAAGCGCAGCTACAGGGCCCAAATGAGCTAAAGCATACAGCACTTCATTCCAGAACGTTTCCAGATACGGCGCGTTTGTCGATGATTCTGGCGAAGAGCGAACGAAGTCAAGTTCCGAGTTTACAGTATGTCGAAAGGATGCAAGACCACAAAGCGGTGGCGCCTTATATACTGTATGCGACTCGTACAAAACGGGTATACGTGCGCGATTGATCGCCGCTTCCACAGGTACAAATGAATCATTTAGCCACGCCAATTCAGGCCCTGAGCACCAAGAGGGTGAAGCTGCATTCCATGATACATAAGCTTCACCGACTTCATCGATAGATGCTAGTACGTCACAAAGTCTTTGCGCCGTAACGCTGCTACTATCCATGGGTGCAAAGAGCCTCCGTGACGCTAGTCGATGAAAAGGATCAAGCTACATGCATGTGGAGAATGGGGCGCATTGACCCAAGCTTATAGATACGTCTTGATCTTGTCTTTGGCCGCAGCCTTGAGAGCCGAGTTGCGGGTCTGCTTGAAGAAGTCTTTCGCGCCACGCTCTAGATTCGTCATGCTCTCGTCTAGGTCAGATAAGATTTCGTCTCGTTTATGCAGCAACTGCATATTGAGTTGGGCCTGTGCACGGGCACTACTAGAGGCGAAATTGAGGAATTGGCGCTGATAGCTTGCCAGCCACGAGCCTGAGGCCGAAGCCTGGGACGAATTCGAGGGCGCATCTTTCTCGCCAGCGCCTTGCTCAGTGGTTAACGAAGCAGTGGGTGTGCTTTCATTGTCTTTAGAAAGTGTCATGCGTGGTGGAAGGGGCGGAATCTTGGCTCGTCGCTTTCCACAAATGATGGTGTCGATTTGAGCACCAGCGGACAAGGACTGGCCAGCTGATGAGCCTAGCCAGCTTGCGACACTCGCGATATAGCCAGAGGCACCTGCGCCTGGTGGGAGTGGAAGGGATCGCGGTGTGTACAAAAACATGCTCGGCATTTCGCCGTGGGGTAACGAGCCGAAAACAGTCCAAAGACGCAGCTGCTGTCCGCTCGTGATCTCGATAAAGTCGCCCTGACGCTCCAAACTAATTCGAGGCGTCGCCGCCACAACTTCTTGATCTGGCGGGACATGGCGCTGCACACGATGGACGGTATCGAGTCGCGGGAGCGAAAGAATAAAGATACTGTTTGAGGCAATCACAGCGAGCATTCGTGCATTCTGGCGCTCAATGATGCAGGCACTAAGAGCTGGATCAGGCCAGTCAGCCTGCGCAAACCGCTGTCCAGTGACTTGGTCGTACAGCCGTACCTCGCGTGGATACACTGCCAGCAGCAAGTAAAAGTCATGGGTATTGTTCGTCACACCTTCTCGAGCTTGGTCGAGCTCAGCGCGTTGCATGTTGTGCTCTGTGGCCGATGCCACAGCACCAGACGATCCCACGACGTCCACGTACACAGGCCGTCCTGACATTCCTAGAGACATCGCGTCAGATCGGAATCCCATCCAGGTCCCCAAACTGCCTCGTTCAAACGACCATACGGTGACAAAGCCGTTTGCACGCCCCACAAGAAGTCGCAGAGCAAGAATAGAGTCTGACAAAGTGCGGCAAACGCTGAATCTTTGCCACACAATTTCCGAGCTGCTCTCATGCTCGATGATTTTGGCCTCGCGTGTCCCGAGCTGCCTGGAAAAGAAGTCAGCATTGCCTGAGCCAGCACGGACGACAATGTCGTGCGACCGACAGTCGGTCACTACAAGCATCCCCCCAAATGCACAGGCGTACAGTCCGACATCAGACAGAGCACTGCAAGTAGGACTTCCGGGAAGAAGGCTCATCAATGTATTGGGCTGAAAGCCGCTGCTTTCGTGGTTGGCCAAAGGCTCAAGCGACGTAAATTCGGTTACGTGGTCCGCGGGACTGTCGTCCATATGCATTTGATGCATCGCATCCACAAGGGGTGATGCAGTCGTATTGATCGCTGTACCCGAACCAAGCACGTAATGCAACACATGTCCCGTAGTAAGCGATACAACACACTCAAGTGAGTCCCATGCCACTTGAACATGATCAATCTGAATCTGCATCGGAAAGCGCTGAAGCGTGTCTAGAGCTGGCATACCCATCATACTTGGGTGAAGCACATGGTCCCGAACTGGCAAAGTCAAGTGCGATAGCTGCGTGGGGAATGGATCCACGAGTATCACGCCACGGCGAGAGTCTTCCTCACCCAACAGCAGCAGATGTGGACTTACATCATGCAGGCGCACACGGCCATCAAGATGCCATGTAATTAGGATGCGAGGCTGGCCTTTTTGAGCCAAAGCTTGTGCATGCATGAGCTTGGCGTTTTGGACCTGTGGTTTCGCCACGCCGCCCATAGGCTGGTCATATTTGATGGTGCCAAGAGGATGATTCGGCGCCTGCTGTACGAGGCGGCGATACTGCATCACGGGCACCGTGGCGATGTGGCAGCCCAGTATGGTGCCTCGTCCTGAGAATGCCAATGGGAGCGGAAGAGATAGCCTCTCGTATGAGTGCGGCTCTTGCAATGGTGGGAAAGTGAATACATCCATTCCACGGCGCGTGCTCTGAACAGCCAGCGATGGCAGCGATGCATCCTGGCCCACCAGTACGAGGATCGCGTATGGATCGTGCGAGCCACCAAAGTGCGGACTTAGGCGTGGAAGCAGGCAAAAGTCCTCTACGATGCTCGCCGTGCGATATGCACCGACGTAGGTGGGCTGCAGCGAGTCTCGAAGTGCCGTGCGCGCTCGAGCGGATGTATCGGATGCGCTGGTCGAAAAAAAACTGGCAGCAGATGTTGGCGGGAAATGAAACGTATGCAGACTTGTGGCTGGCTGATCAACAGGAGTACCTCCCATTACGGTCAGCACGGTGCCATTTTGAGCCGATCCATGGTTCGTGTTCGTATTCGCCTGAGCCGTACTAGAGCCAGCCCATGAGCCCGCCGCATGAGCGCCGTACTCGTACCATCCTTGCTCAGGAAAGCTGGACCATGTCAGCTTGAAGATAGGCTCCCGAGGACCAGCGGATGTCTTGGGGAGCTGCTCGGGTAGCACGGGTCTGTCGATATCAATATCGTCCAGTGTCCGGACCATGAGCGGCTTATCCTCCTCGGCTATGTGCCAGAACGAAAGCGCACCATTCTCATGTCCCATGACAAACATTGTGCCGCATGGACTCCAAGCTATAGCGGTGGCAGGACACAAGCGCTCACTCCAGACTTCCTCTAGCGGTGCGCTCGGCACGGGGCCCGGAGCACCAGGGAGTAAGCGGAGTTGAAACACATGGATCGCTGAGCTTTGACGGATAGAGTAGATCACCGCACCGCCTTCATAACACAACAGTAAAATGCCTGGATCGCGGGGGTGCGTTTGGATATCGATAATCAGGGGCGTATGCAAGCGGCTCGGTGCGTTTGGCACCTGCGACCGACGTAGGATTTCTTCTTCATTCCACCAGAGGTTCGGAATACGGTACTGTGTACCACAAAACCGTTCCAAATCATAAGCTTCCACGGACCCGTCCGTCAAGCCAAGAAACAACATACTGTGAATCGACGTCACTTCAGCGCACAGCACAACGTTGCGGGCCGAGTGAATACCGATACGCATAGGCGCGTCAGAGTTAGTCATTTGTGTCTGACCAGGAGCTGCCCTACGTGCGCCATGCATCGCAGCACCATGCGGATCACGGCGAGAGAGATCGTACACATTCAGATTGTCTTTCTCATCAATGCAAATCATCAGATATGTGTCGGATTTGAACAGAATGTGCTTCACTCGCAAGGCGGGACGGAGCGTGAGAGCCATGCGCACACATGGTGAGCCGAACAAATGGACAGTGCCAGCTGATGTGCCCACAGCCAAATACCCCATGCCCGGCTCGTACGCCATGGCCGAGATCTCGCCCGGTAGGGTTAGTTGATCAAGAAAGCCTTCCGCATATTTGTTCACATCGCGAAAGTCACCCGTCCAGTCTCCCAGACGCGAGTTCAGCGGCGGTAACCGATCATGCCCTGCCGCTTTGGATCGGCCCACAGCCGACTTGAGCCACGACATGGTTGGTCGTCTTGGTACACGCCTGCTTCCACATTCCTCCACATGACGACCTGCGCCACACTCGGCGCACAGCCCTCACATGCTCGTAGGGACGAATCATCCCATACCGTTTGATCTATCACAACGTCGTAGAGCTACTACCGTCTCTAATCACCCACTTCAGACATGATGTACTGATCGCGCTGATCTTTGCTGCCAAACATGGAGCGGCCCAAGCTCGACACATGACTCTTCAAGCCATCCTTGGCCCAGACGGCCGTACGCACCGGCGTGTAGCCCATGATGCCTCGGTGTCGCATATGAAGCTCGCGCGTGAACAGGCGACTCATCTCACGACGCTCAGATCGCGTGATCACACCGTCATCGTTTGCATGCGAATTCACTTCCGCACGGTTCGGCAGACCAACCAGACGCTCATACACTTCAAACTCATGACGGTCGCGCGCACCAGCAAGGATATGCTTGTGAACATCATCAAGACCTGGGTTGATACGTACGCGGACTGAAAGAACGCCCACTTCCTCGAAACTGTGCGTGTCCTTTGTCTGCTTATTGACAAAGTTGCGCTCAAGGGCATGGAGCGCTGGCCCAGCCAGGATCGGCAGTTCCACGTCGGTCATCTGCCCATCTTCCAGTTCGCGCAGCGGAAGGATCGCGACTCCCAACGCTCGGAAAAAGTCGGGGATAGGCAAAGTGCTTGTAAGTGGCGTCCGTCCAAAGCAAAAGACAAGGTTCGTTGAGTAGCGGTCAAACACTGGGACGCGGGCCAATGGCTCATCGTCGCCTGACAGATGCTTGTATCGCGTGCCCAGCTTGTGCTCATACTTGTTAGCCACCAGCGTGATCTTGACATTATCGAGCTTTTTCGTCCATTCAGGCGTATGTCCCTGGATATCAATAGAGCTCAACAAGTCGACAGATACGGTGGTGAAGCCACAGAGCTCGCGAGGAATCTGCAGCTTGATCGAGCGGAACACGATGCTGCACGAGAGCTTGCCATAACCCACACCATCCTGAAGAGCAAACATCTGCTCGACTTGTGATGAAGATTCAAACAGATTCTTGAGCGGCAGCGCAACAATGCCCATGATAGGATCATGTTCACGCACGCGCGAGTCACGCACAATCATGCGCAGTTCCGATGTCGTCCAGTTACGCACAAACACTTCCGTACCGGCCTGGAAGTATGGCATGTTTGTGTATTGCTTGACACGTGTCTTGTAGAAAAGATTATCATTCAGAATTAGCTCACAATAGCCGCATGGCAATTTGGAAGAGCTGGCATCCACATCTTGTCCCGCTGCGCCCTCACGGTCCTTGTCATCCACACCCTTTTCAACGTCGCGGCGTTCTAGGCCAGCCACAAACTTGACAATGACACTCAGTATACCACTAGGGAGCTCAGGATCGGGCGGAGTGTCGAGAGTGAGCGCTTCTTGTTCGGAGTCAATAGGCGATGGCTCACGTTTCACCACGCTGTCAACCCTATCATCGGCCACGTCTTTGTTATGCTGGACACGGAGGTCCTTGTTGAGATGGGCTTTTTCATAGAAACCAACACTCCAGCACAATTGACCCTGCATTTGATCCGCATCTTCAAAGCCCATTAGGTCAGACATGTGCGACTGCATCTCATTAGGACGACGAACAAGATCACGTAACGGAATATTCACACGTCCGACAATGTCATCGGCAGAACGTTTATCCGAGTCCCAAAGCTGAAGCGATAAGCCTTCATCAGAGCGAATGTCATCCTTAGAAATGAGCAAAAAGGCTGTCTCTTCCCAAACCGGGTTTAAGTCCTCGAAAATTATGCGTGTCGAATACATGGGCCGACCAAACTTGGCCAAACTGAGCACACAATAAGGATCCGAGCGTCCGTTCACGTCCTGCGAGCTCAAGTTCTGGCCATAATGAATATTGACCACAATGACGCCGATGGCATCCGTGTCCTTCTTCACGCCATCACCTGCCAATATACGGTGCACATTCAGGGTCATACTCTTGGGGGCAACATACATGTCCGTCGCAGCTGCGATGGACATTTGGACAAAGTTGGAGATAATGGGCAGATCAAGAACATTGGGCAAGACGCGCAGAATGGGAATCGCACTAATAGATACATTGGGCACGCCCATAAGCGAGAACGTTACATTCCGAATGAATGGTGGCTCACTCATAATTTGTGCGCGAATACGAGCTGTTCCGATAATTCTTTCGATTTGTACCCATACAGGAAGAGGAATCTCTAGCCAGTCAAATGCACCGATGAAGAACTCAACTAAAAGATGAATGTTTTTCGATCGATCCTTGGATGATTGTCCCGGCATAGCTGCGTAGCAAAAGCTCACTTCCATGTTCAAAAAGTCTCCAGAAAGATCTTCCATGGCTTGTTCGCGCATCTCAGGATCAGAATGTTCTAGGTTCTCGAGATCCTCTTCATCAAGATCAACTTTGCCCTTCTCACCATCAGCCTTTTCGATCCATGTGTGGGTGGGATGTACACTATCGGTCATCAAATCAGCCAACCCCCGCATGGCAATCACACGGAATGGGTTCTCGCCAAGCCCAAGATCAGATATCTTGACTGAGCTGATCATCGAAGGCAACGATGCTTGCATGATGTCTTCGACTTGATCTAACATAGAAATAAACATTTCAGGGTTTAGCTGTCGCCATATGCATGTAATGATCGCATTCATCCATTCCACACTTTCCGGATAAGGTGGTGTGCATTCTTCACCACGCTGGCGATGCATAGCCACACGGATGCGCTCCATTTGATTGACAATTTTGTTGCGGATCAGACCCATACCAAAAAATCCTGCTAATGCTGCCAAAGCAAGCCAAAAGGAGCGGACTGTGAAGGTGCCCCATCCATGGCCCACTGTGGCGACGCCCCATACCATAACGACCACTGCGCCATAACCGATATACATCATATTGAATAAGTCATCCAGCTCACGAATCTTTCCTGGATCAAGAGGCTCAGGGAAACGATGTAGTAAGAGAGATGTAGGACGTGCAGGGTCCGGATTGATATGCTTGGAATGATATACGTCACTACTTAGCGGACGCTTCGAGCTAAATCCACCTTTGTAGCGTGAGTCCAACTCCATTGGGTTGATCTTTGGATCACGGCCATCTTGAATTATGACATCGTCTTTAGTTACCGGATCTTCCACGACACGCTGACCTTTGGCAACAAAATCATTTTTCTTGGGCTCGCGACTTGCTTTGGCGGCTTCTTTAATACGGTTCTTTTCAGCTTCACCACCACCCGAATCAAGAACTTTTTGGTGCTTTCGACTTTTTCCGCTTTCTTTAGGATGTTCGTGCTCAACATCACGAGCAGACGATTCCTGGCTTCTGGATTTCTGCGAACTCTTTCTGCTCAAAAGGCTCAAGGACCGATGAAAGCGCCTCTTATCTTTACTTTCGCTCTTAATCGATTCTTGTTCATCTTGCACATGAGCATTCGAAGTAATGGAGCAATCTTTATAAGGTGACTCTTCATGTCTATTCGGGTCCTGTGACCCGCTTTTATGCATTTGACCCTGGGATTCTCCGGACCCAGATGCGACGTGATTCAGATTCTCTCCAGTAGGATGTTGGGTCTTAGAAAAGCTCTCATCAGAATTTATTTTTCGGTCAGATGTGCTCTTCAAGTATGTGAGATCCGCGCTAGGTCGCATGTCCTTCACTGGCGGATTTGGACTTTCACCGCTGTCAGCATTTACAGCAGACGAGCTCTCCTCTTGAACTTCAGGGGTGTCATAATATTCACTATTCCTTAGACGCTCTTTTTCGATGAATTCTTGAACAGTCGGAATTTTGTTTCTTTCCGACCATCCTTCACCTATATGATGAGTTGTCATTGAGGCTAAAAGTGCACCATAGGGCGTTGGACCGTGGGCCCATTTAAGACTGAATGTGTATTATGTAAGAATGTCCGTGCGAAAGCGAATTCCTCCGTGTTGGCTTACACAGCCCGGTATAGACGCTTGGCGTGTATAGGGACTCAGTGGTTCGCTCCACATTTCTAAGACAAACCTATTCTTGACCCCGCTTCATTCGAAGGATATTTTCCGGGGCGACTATGGAAAGCCATTTGGGAAAAATGGCATTTCTCGAGAAAAATGGGATTGCTCATGTGTCGTAACGAGTAAGTAGGCTTGTGATAAAATCCAATGGGGTACCTTTCACAATGGTCAAAAACCAACTCAACGCCTCCCGAGGGGCCGAAAAGATCGGCATACTTACAAGAAATAGTGCTATCGGGAGAGATACTGCGAGGTTAATAAGCAATGCCGAAGAGGTCACTCTGATTGAGGTTCCTTTACACGCACAAAATTGGCGCAAGATACGGTACATGGATGCCAAACCAAGCATATGCGCCTCAGAAATTCACCATATTAGCGAAGCTTTGGTCAATTGCATCAAATATGATTAGAAAAACAAGGTGACATTGTGAGAAGCTATCAATTAAGAATAAAATTTTGTGCTTTAGATCTAATACAGGCACGTTGGAAGCCATATTGTGTAGCGGCAGCGACCAAATGCCAATACGCGTGCAGATGGCATTCATCGCACCCAAGCACAATAGTGAAACCAAAGTAGCGAAAAAATGGGTGTACCTGCCTATTGAGTCGAAGCGCTGACATCGAAGTTGATTGCTGTATCTGAGTCTGCACGAGATATAATTACTGGAGAAACCACCGAAGTCGCGGATAACGAGATTATCAGAAACAATTCCAGGAGCACCTGGCCACTCAACTAAACATCACTCGATGTCATGCGGGCGGCGTCATGCACCTCTTCTGTTACTAAATTACATTGGTAGTGGCCATCAAAGGCCCATGATGCATTACGGTTTTAAATTATTCTAGCTAACGTCAGTTGATGCCCCTTTATAAAACTCCGAAAGGAGAGGCATGTTTAGAAGCATCAGGCACATGCCCGAGATAATAAAAACAACAGATAACAACAAGTATCGTAGATAGCGAAGCAATTTTCATTACCGTAACATACATTTGAATGCTTGGTGCAGCTGTTACATGGAATGCTTGCTCAAGAAATACCAGAAGAGTCGACATGCATACGATCGACTTCACAGGGAGATGTGGTAAATTTGCAGAATCAAGCCTGTGGTATTCATTTCCTTTATCTCTCAGTACAATGACAATAATGCGCTTCATATACTGATCAAGCGTAACAATGAAGGCCATGCTAGATTTGAGAGGAGTTACAGCGGTGAGAGAAAATAGATACGATGTGAGGATGCCATGCGAAGGAAATAGCTGCGTCAAGTTCAGCACAAGAGCTTCATTGTCAAAATCTCATAAGAAGCTAGCGCCGGCTATTGCCAGAACAGCACTGATACAACATACTAGTGCACTCGTACCCAACGATCCAGTATGTTTGTAATAACGTCTGGCGAAGAACAAATGCCGCATCTTCGGAGCTCAAATGAGACATATAAAGTACTGCTTGTACACCCTCACTTAAGATACATGGCTGTTCCCAACATTCCAACATACCATCAAATATTTTGACCTTTGCCTTCACGTGTGGATCGCAAGTCAGCGACTCTCTATTGTCGAGAGATGCGTCTAAAAAGAGGCTATGAGTATAAATAAAACAAGAACGTTTACTGCTCTTAGCTTTTGAATGTACATATTCTTGCCATCTTTTGGAGCTCCTGGCTCTGAGGCTATCATGTCATAACAAGTACTCGGGAGATGCATTCAATGCTCGGCAATTTCAATCGGGTTCTCCACTTTTTCGCATTGAGGCACATGTCGCCTGATTGCAATCCAAGATTTCATTTCACATCCCCCTATTTGATATTCAACTTCCAGCCTTACATGTCAAAAGTCGACGTGCGCTATAATGCCTGATTATAATAATCAAGGTCCTGAATGTACGCCAAATATCAAAGATCAATTTTTCGTGTCGATAAATGGAAAATATCTCAGCCTACACGATGCTCGTCGTCTTGGGCACAATCTTCGTGACGCGTGTGAAACATGCAGGAGGAGAAAGCTAAGGTGTTCTGGAATAACTCAAGATGGATCACCATGTCATCGATGCACAATCGATCAAGCAATGTGCGTCTTTGGTACGTTCTTGGGCTACGCTAACATTAAGCCACTAGAAGTAAAATTGGTCGTCCTAGAAAGCGCCTACATTCTCCTGCTATCGACGCGCCGACTGCATTACCTCAAAGAAAGCGCGTGGAAAGGCCGTGTGGCAGCACCTCTGCGTTTCCTGAGAACTCGAGTCCGTCCATGGATTCCTCTCATTCCATGCTACCTCGATCCGCCGGGTTTCTAAATGACAGCACCCCAGCGGTGTCAGACACATCAACAAATACTCTGCCCCCAGCATCTGTATATCCAACTAATGGTGTCTTATCTTCTACTTTATCAGATTTGTCTCTGGCAGCCTTTGTCGAGTCATTGTATACCTTAGAAATTGCGCCATCAGATGGACTTACGTCGAGTATGCTCGGCGCATCTGTGAAGAGCGCTGGGGCGTTATATCCAGAACAAAGTATGGTGCCTGATCTCACTGCTAATTCTTATTTTTTAAACGAAAACAAATCTTCTGAACAAGGAGATTGGCCAAATCAAATGGAATTTGCTAAGAGTGCCTTTCTGGACGAACGCCTCGCATTTTCGGTGCCTTCAGACATGCGTTGGTGGAACACGGCTTGGTCATTGCCACACTCATACGAATCAATGCTTTCTTCCTCGCCGGAGGCTAACAAGGACATGAATTCAAAATTGGACATCGTGTCACCATTAGAAATTCCTCATGTATCTTCGCCAACCACACCTCAATCCACCACTTTCACTACGTCAGGAAAAAACTCTCCTGGGAAACAGGCCATTGAATCCTCTCTAGGCCCTGTACCTGAAACTATTGGTGCAATTTCGGACAAGAAGTTTGACTTGTTACTTCCATCTGACTCGTGTCTTCATGGCCATTGCAACCATACGGATGGCATAAGCCCGTCACCTGTGACTAAAATGTCTTCAACTCTTGAATCACATGTAACAGACCATGAGAAGCATTGTCGCGATAAAGTTCATTGTGTGCCTAGTCCTGATGGAACTCATTGTTCCTGCACGAGTAGCACGGGACTCTCGTTTCTCTCTCTCGAGCGGTCTATCAGGAGCCGTATTCAGGCCACTGATCACGAAGCAGATAAATCGCCGGAAAAGAAGGCACTTTCCTCCTTGGTATTCACCTTGACTATGAGTCAGTCTGTCTCGAAACAATGCACTTGCAGCACAGATTGCCCCACATGCAAAAGCAGTCCATCTTATAAGTCGAGTGGTGCTGTACTTATATCGACTGCACTCCAAATTTATGCGCGTGCGTTACAATTGTTCCACGAAATGCTAGCATCAGACGGCACCCACACGTGTTCATGCAGTGGTCCTCGAGGCACTTGTGATGCTGCATGTGGATGCTGTGCTCGAGCTACTCGCACTGACGCTGTCCAATCTTCTATGGAAGTACGCATCGGAGATTATATCCCGTCAGCACAGAATTCCCGAAAAATTGCATTGTACGCTCTAAAGCTAGAGCTCTTAGACTTGCAGCGTGCCATGGTACGTGTTCAACGCGTCTCGATGCAACCTTTGCAGCATCGTCCAGGAACCTTCAATGCGTCAGATACAAACAACGCATCACAATGTTGCGACCTAGCCAAGACACAAGAATCTTCGGAACATGCGGCATCGGCCCTTCTCCTCAACCCCTTCGACCAACTTGTTATACGTAAATTACACTCCCAATTAAACGAAGCTTTGCACGCTGTCGAACAGATGGAGGTACAGGACGGCCATAATTTATAGTTGAAGTTTAAGGCGTTTTGCACATTACAATCCTTCGAAGCGAGCAAGGCGTCTACGTCTCATTTCTTCTGTTGAGAGCGTGTTCTTCTCCTCAGCCCCATCATCGGCTGGCTCGGCATCATGACTGCGAGATATCGACGTTTCGGAAGAAACTGTTGGAGGAAGCTCATGTTCGGATGTTGTACTCTGAGATGCTTTTATTAGCATATCCTCGCGCAGCTTTGTGATGCGTTGAACATCTTCCGGGATGCTTTGAGATTCTTTGTCCATTTCATATGTGCGATAGGTCTTATCCAAGATTCGCTGGGGAACTTGAAACGGTTGCCCTAGACTAGATGCAATAGCGGCCTGCAATTGAGCTTCATCGTCATCTAGGAATTCGAAATGTGCATTGTCTTCTTCCTCAGCAAGATCTTCCACATCTTCATCGAGCAGTGAAGCTGCGATTGGGTTTAAGAATGGTGACTTTCTAGATGGGTAAGAGACCAAATCACCCTCTTCTTCAATATCGTGGGATGACTTCTGTCTATTTCTTCGAGATGAAGAAGTCTTTTGATACTTTTCAGAAGCATCTTCTCGTTCATTATGAGGTCCAAAACGTCGCATAGAACGATATCCACTCCCAGGCGTACTAGGACCTGTTGAATGACGCATTCGGCTTCGAAGTGGCTCATGCATCTCTTCTTCCACATTCAACCGCTCCTGTCGCTCGCGACGCCGTCCTGTGGGGGTGCTAGGCTGGGCTGCATTGGCCTGGTCTTCTTCCAAACTCGCTCTCACAGCTTTCTGAAAGTCTTTATCTTCGTCCAAGATTGAGCTGTGATCCTCGGAAAAACGCGACGCATGCGCATCCGCAACATCGTCCGTGATGGTGGCAGGTGGATCCATGCCAGCTTGGAGCTCAACCGAAAAAACCGAGTACTGCTCTAGCTCAGCCTTTGGTCAAAGTATGCACGAAACGTACCTGCTGCAACAATGAACTGAGGTATATATTGCTTAGCCACTGTGGTTCGGAGTAAAAGCTGTTTAAGTTAAACCTGCATAAGCTCGATTGTTACGCACCATGTGCGAGATACATGACCAAAGCCACGCAAAGCAATCCAGTGATGTCCAAGGTTGAGCAAAAATGCAAATTCACGCTCGGGGTGCACGTAGCGCTCACGCAACTCTTCACACGAACGCCACCGAACCAAAGACATGTCCCAAGCCCTCAGGGCACGATCTACTACTTCAAGACTGAAAAATCCTGTTTCATCCATGTGACGAGATGATATATTCTTCGCATCCTGTGTAGAAATGCCGAGCTCATTTCGCTCATATTCGCTAATTTCATCGGCGATTTGTGCGAGTTGCGATGGATCGAAAAATTGACCCTGCAGAATGGCATTGAGAGCATGCTGTGCGCACATCAAACTCCCTTCTTCCTGCTTCTCTGAAAGTTAGTAGCGCATATACGTGCCATGATAAATATATTTCAACAGCACTTCATATCCTACTTGCGACATAGAACAGGGAGTGTGCTCCAGCCGAGAAAGAGATCCGTGCGAGGCCGCGCGTCCCTTGTTGCTGACATAAGACGTCTGAGCGAGTTCGGACTCTACCGCGTAGCTACGAAACGACTTCCTCGCTCATAAACTCTGCCGCATGCTCTTGCAGGTACTGAACACTCCGCTTTTCATCAACAAATAGATCTGGATGTGAGTGAGAATATACGTACTGTAGACGCGACGAACATCTGCAACGTCCACCTCGTCAGCCTTCCGCCGCCTGGCCGCGAGATGCGCTGTGGTGATAAGATTGATGGTGTAGCGTAAAGACGTTTCCATAGCCATACGAGCGAGTACTTCAAGTGCTTCCTGCTTCAGATTGACATCCTCTTCTTGAGCACGAATGGACAGGATTTGCTTGATCTCATCTTCTGAGTATGGCTTGGTACTGATGATCAGAATCCGATCGAGTAAGTCAATTGGCAGACCATGAGGACTCGTGAAGCGCGTTCCACGAATACGAGTTTGCCCGCGGTTGGATGCCATGACCACTAGAGGTGCTAGTTCGGTTTCAAGAGCGCGGTTCAGAAATGAGAAGCACTCGATGTCTAACATATGCACCTCATCGATGAAAAGCACACCAGGGATAATTTCTGCTTTGCCTTCTTCGCGCCATTCGCCAACTTTAGCATTAATTTGATCGCGAAGCTCAGGCTTAATTTCACCTGTGTCACCGGCAAAGAGCGCAAGAAAGCCTTGTGTGCGCGAGTTAATAACATCAATCTCATGGAGTGACACGGTGTGTACGACCTCTCGGCGTCGTTGCAGCTCACCCTCTGGACATTGAACGAATTTGGTGTCGCTACCAATGGCGTCGTAGTCACGCGAGCACGCAAAACTCCGGCCAAGCTTGGAAATACGACCACTAGACTTTTCAATTGTGATGACATCGCCAGCAATCACCTTTTCCTTTTGCAGCGCATCAATCATTTTGTTACCAAGTTCATACACTGTCTCCATGTCCGTCGTCTTGATAATAATCTTGCCTGTTTTGGTGGCTCCTGTGAGGCTGCGGTCAATCTGAATTTCCACAACCTCTCCCTCGATTGTTTCAGCCTCTTCCTTGATGCGCACACCGATAGCCTTCCGAAAAGCTTGCATCAAAGCCTCAGTTTTGCTCATTTCTAGCGAGAATACTTCTGAAGCTGATAGCATGATGAAAGGCACATCTGGGCCGAGCGTTTGAGCCATACCCATGGCAATGGCGGTCTTGCCTGTGCCTGGCGGACCTGCCATCAGCATGGCACGCCCAGCAATTTTCGCATTTTGCACAATTTTTACAATCATACCGGCTGCTTTTCGAGCCGCACGTTGACCCACCATACCTTGTGCACTATCCTGTGGCTCAAGACGTTCGTCCAAGCCAAGACCACGCACATGAGAGTGAGCTCCAATGCGCTCGAGCGTCTGGATGGTTGTCTGAACGGGGGCCGTTGAAATACTCGCCTGTATGTTAATGTCTATTCAGCATTTTACCCGCACGTACCATTGATGCCATCGTGAGACACTTCCTGGGATTGGGAGGCGCGACAGGTTCCTCGGCTCTGTTGTTCGTCACGTGATATGTACCTGCAGCCTCTTAGATGCACTCTTTGGGTTGCATCTCAGCTTTACAACACGCGCATATCATGGTGGAATCGCAGCCGAGTGCGAAGCCCCTTGGGTTTTACACGAAAGAAAATGCTGCATTCAATGTGTTGCGAAATACAGCAGTGACTGGAGCTCTCGGCGGCGTGACTGGCACGGTAGTGTCGGTGCTGCGTGCTTCACCAGTCCAGCCAGCCATAGCTGCTTATCGTATGGTGAAAGGATGGTCTGCTTTCTCCTTTGGATTCTTTGCGATACGAGAATACGTAATGCAGCCACTCACTGCACCTGTATGGCCGATGTGCCAGCAGTTGGGTCATGCTGAAAATATTGCGCCTTCGTTTTTTAGTGGGGCTGTCATGGGGCTGTTTTCTGCGTTATGGCTGCGGCGACCCGTTGTGCCTGGCATTTTCACCATGTCTGGAATCTGTACAGCTATTCAACTGGTGTTTAATGAGTTCAAGCTCGGTATATTGAGGTTTATGGATGAGTCGGGCACGAGTGAAGGCGAGACTGGAAGACAGCCTTCGTCCCTCTTGCCTGCTCAACAAACCTTCACGCCTGAACACACTGAATCTAAAACGTCCAAACCTTCACTGTATGAGCAAGTGCAGCTTGCCATGAAAAAGTACAGCCCTATTCAGTCTATAACAGATGAGGAGTACCGCGCGCGGCTTCTTGAACGTCAACGAGAAATTGATGCACAGCTACGCCTGCTCGAGGAGGAACTTTATGAGCGAAGACGTACTATGAGCAGCATATAATTATACCAGCAATGGCGTATCAATGACGCTAAAACCAACAGCCACACCACCCTCATTGCTTTCCCTTGACTTGGTGCGCAAGAGATAGCCACCTGAGCGTTGTTCTTCGAGTTCTTCCGCCCCAAACAAGATCGTGCCATATATGCCAAGCTCACTTACTGTCTGTGGCACCAGCTGTGCCTCTTCACCGCAACCAGCACGAAGCATCATCGCTCCGCGATCCTTGGGCGTATCAATGAGGCTCATCAATATGTACCCTTCATGTTCTTTAACGGAAACGTCTTCGCCGCGCGCTTGACGTTCTTCATCTCGCTTCTTCATTGCATCCAAAGCTGGTACAATGTCGTGTTTGTAAATGTTATGACTTCCGCCTTCCCGTTGCGGTTTCATCACAAACTTTTCTGGCGTAGACCGAGCTATGGCCAGGGCTTCCCGACCAATCTGGGAGTCATCCAGCGGCCAAAGCTGCGAAAAGGTAGATCGAATTTCATGAGCATCCGAGCCGATGTATTTTTCCAAAATGCTCGGCTCTGACAGCACTTGCTGCACCTTCTTCGAGCCAGCAAGTTGGAGTGCTACATTGGGGCATTTGATCGCATGACTGCGTTCCAGCAAAAGGCGCGTATCCCAAGCGGCATTTGACGTGTAATCATCAGGTCCATATCCACTGCGGAAGTACACCACAGAAACTTCCACTGGCGAGGAATGTAAAGGTGATTGAACAAAAAGTTTGCGATTTGCCCCATGGACTGTGGCCTTGGTCTGGAGATCATCAAGAGACATTCTCATCACACTAATGTCATGTTTTTCCTCAATTACGTGCTCCAAAGCACGTTGATCAAACGCATTACGTTCTTTAGGTTGAACAACAAATAGAATCACTGGTGGCGTTCGACGTGCCTCATTGGTACCTTCAGACACGTAATACTTGTGGGCATCCACGAGACCGGACACAAGCGTGTAAATAGCTTCATTTTTCGGCAAGTTATCCATATGCAGACATGGATCCGCGTCAGAATATGCATGATTTCGAAGGAGATGTCGATGCATGTTGGATGCAAAAGTGCAGAGCGCACCGAACGACGCAGCGATGGTGTTGAACTCAACTTGTCGGAGCTCCAACTCATTATGATCATCTGCATGCATCAGATAGTCACTCCGAAATAGCCCGAGATGCACCGGCTGTGAAGCGCCCTCTTCTTGCACAGTATGCCAGATGTCAAACAAACGGCGCTGGAAGTCATCCACTTTGATAACCGAGTCCTTCATTACAGACCTCAAAAAATCTGCATCCATTGCTACACGAGCATATAACTTATTGAACAGTGGCTGTAATTTTTGAGCCTTTTCGAATAAGTCGCGGGGAAATGGAGTGGGTACAATAGTTGTGGGTGCATGGATTGTGGTGTCTTGAAGCGGTTCACCATTAGGTTCAGATGGCAAGGCTCGATACACCAAGCCATGATTTAATGCAAAGTCGCGAGCATCCTGGGTAATAAGCTTATTTCGGATGCTGTCTTTCAGCTCACTGGGAGGCCACGCGGGCAAATTTGACGTCAATGTCATGGTAGATAGGTAACCGACTGATCGTGTTGGGACCCATGTGGAGAGACCAGGTGGGGTAGACGCCCGAGTTTTTCGATGTGATTGGCGCAAAGTATCACCAGCTATCGGCTCCGACCGCAACAGGCACAAGAGTGGTATAGGTGGGTATGACGGCTATGGAATTGAATAAAGCATGGATTCACATCATGTGCGAACTTCCCAGCCAGTATAGTTGGGAGCGTCTTCTATTGCAGGTTCTTGCAGCTTCTTGAATCTCGGTTGACGCTTCACACGCATGTTCATACCTGAGTGCTTGCTAAAAATAAAGGCCAGAATTACCATAGTCCAAGAAGAATGCGATGGAAGCACATCATAAAATTCAGGTGCAAGTTCGCGCAAAGCTGGGAGGCGCGTCCAAGGAACAGAGGGAAAGTCATGATGCTCATTGTGGTATCCAACATTGTAAGTCAAAATATTTAAAGGGCCGTAGTAGCTCCACGTTTCTTGCTCGATGTTGCTGAACATGTAGTGTTCAGAGATGAAGTGACCCGCGATGGGGTGAAGAGAGCCTGCAAAGAAAGAACTCATGAGGAAATAGTACAGAGGGACAGGCGACCCACAAAGATAACATATCATAAAGTCAAACAGCAGCTGAATGCAGATATTCAACATGTGCCATGCTGTCAGTTTTTGAACGCGGATAAAACCAGGTCGGATTGCATAGAAGAAAAGCTGAAATGTGGCAAAGAAGGCCTTGCCAAGAACATTATTTAAAAGCATCAATTCAAGTCTGGTCGGCATATCAGTGTCAATACCATCCTCGCCCAAATGCTTATGGTGCTCAATGTGGTATGGCTTGAATGTCATGGCAAAAGGAACAGCAACAGGTAGATTTACGAATATGGCCAGAAGGCGATTTGCTGCAATGCTCTTGAATGCGAGGTTGTGTGTGATTTCATGGATGGCAAGGAAAATGTTCTGATTCGCAATACCACCTAGGAGATATGCAGTTAGCATAAAGCGCCAGTCGAGGGGATGCAGGTCCAGAAAAGTTAGAGCCAGTGCCACCATGAGCTGGAGAAACACGACACCTGCGGCCACATATTTCGTTAAAGGCTCATGACCCATCAGCTTACGCACTTCTGGATGCGCTTTCATGATTGCCAGTCTGCGTGTGCGATGAGGCTCTTCATTTAAAGACCATAGAAAGTCGTCCGATGCCAGCGGCTTGTCGCTTACATGTGGCATCCAAGGCCGACCAGTGGCAGCTCGATCAGCGCCTGCTTTCATTCTCTCCTCTCCTCCATACAAAGACCAGTCGATATTTATGCTAGGTACAGCCTTCTTCCAATGAACGTCACGCCGAAAGAAGCCTAACATGACAGCAGACTTGTCGTATGTGGGTCGTATGCAACGTCGTCCAAGTGGCGTGGTGGGAACTGCTTTCTAGGAGCGCTGACTAAATACCAAATAGAATGATGTCCGGAGCGTGTGCTAGACATGATCGGCGCCTCGAGTGCAAACCCAAGTCACATTATGCCTGCCTCTTTCGAATCATGGCTAGAAAAAGTGCTGGATAGTATATTTCAAGAGGGGGTAAACTCTGCCACGCTCAGCGTTATGAATTATACATTTTATGCGCTATTCGCGGTTCTCACAACACTCTTCCTAGGCTCCGGCTTGAATCTCCATGTCCTGGCTCTTCTACTCCTTGCTATTGCCCTCTGTCTCGCGACGAACTGGTACGTATGCGCTCGCGACTCATTGCAGGTTTGTATCAGAACTATACAGGGAATCTCTGAGGCAAAAGGAGAAGCTCTCTTCGAAACCATTACCCAAGCCAGATCCCAAGTCCGAATAGTCAACACTGACTTCTAGCAAACCAGCCCATGACGGTAGCCTGGGACTGGGTTGCACAAAACGCATTTGATGCTGGATATACATCTCGACATGCTAAATAGCAGCTATAGATCATGCGTTATGCAAGCCAGGCTGGTAGTTTTCCTTCGTCGTCCGGTCGGGGAAGGACATATTTCCAGGAATGGCAAGGTCTGGCCGGCGCTCGCTAGCGAGACGACCACCGTAGAGAACGGTGCCGTTCTGTGCAACAAACTCCTTGACGCGTTCCTCCACACGTGGACGGAAGTGCCGAAGCAGACCTTGAATGGGCCAAGCGGCAGCATCCGCCAGACCACAAATGGTGTGACCCTCCATCTGGCGCGTGAGTTCCCACATCATATCAATTTCACGAAGAGACGCGCGACCAGACTCGAAGCGAGTCATCATGCTTGCAAGCCAAGACGTACCCTCACGGCATGGGGTGCATTGACCGCAGCTTTCGTGTTGGTAGAACTTGGTCAGACGAGAAACGGCCTTAATCAAGTCTGTCGACTTGTCCATCACAATTACAGCACCAGTACCAAGAGCAGTCTGATTGTCACGCAGAGAGTCAAAGTCCATAAGAGCTTTCTCGCATACTTCCTGTGGAATCATGGGCGTCGAAGAGCCACCAGGAATAATGGCAAGGAGGTTGTCCCAGCCGCCACGAACACCACCGCAGTGACGCTCGATTAGCTCCTTCAAAGGAATGCTCATTTCTTCCTCAACCACGCATGGCCTGTTAACGTGACCACTGATGGCGAACAGCTTAGTGCCGTGGTTCCTCTCACGTCCAAAACTGGCAAACCACGATGGACCACGACGAATGATGGTGGGCGCAACAGAAACCGTTTCAACGTTAGCCACCGTCGTGGGGCAGCCAAAAACACCCGTGTCAGCCGGGAACGGTGGCTTCATGCGCGGCTTACCCTGCTTGCCTTCCAACGACTCAATCAGAGCTGTCTCCTCTCCACAAATGTAGGCACCGGCTCCTCGGTGCACGTAAACATCAAAGTCGTAACCCGTGCCACATGCATTCTTGCCAATCAAGCCGGCTTTGTATGCCTCATTGATTGCAACCTGCGTGTTGTACGCTTCGAGGAAAAACTCACCACGCACGTAAATATAGGCAGCATTGGCACCCATAGCACGGCCAGCAACAAGGCAGCCTTCGATGAGCTTGTGTGGATCATGGCGCATAATCTCACGGTCCTTGCAGGTGCCAGGCTCACCTTCATCTGCGTTAATCACAAGGTAGCGGGGACGAGGGTCTTTTTCCCATCCAGGCTTGAGCATGAAACTCCATTTCATACCCGAGGGGAAACCTGCACCACCACGTCCACGGATACCGGATGCCTTCATTTGGTTAATGATAAAATCATGACCCTTGTCAATGATGTCACGCGTGCGGTGCCAGTCGCCACGGGCCAGAGCGCCCTTTAGGCGAAAGTCGTGATGACCGTAAAGGTTTTGGAAAATGCGGTCCTGATCACGAAGGCCACCGTGCGAGCGCTTTGGAGCATCCGCCACCGTGGCCATACTGCGAATTATACCGCTGGGTACGTTGGCAAGACGGGGCTTGCACACAAGACCAGCCGAACGACTCGCCACAACGCCCTGCATCGTCGAGAGTATTGGTTCGGGAAATGCTTCTCTGACACAGGCGCAACTCGAAGCAACCGAGTCGCTGGCTTTCCACTCGGCCGGCCAACCAGCGTCAAGAAAATACAAATGAGAAAATAGGTGGGCCGGCCACTCGGCCGGGCGCCATGCGCAGTAAATCGGGTGCGATCGGGCGAAGCACGGATCGACGACAGCTCAAACTGGACTGCATTTGCCGTGAAGCAGCAGGCAGTCATGGTCATATCGCTTTGGAGACAGCCCATGTGGCGGCTTATGCGGCATGCTCATCTTAGAGGTGCAGCGCCTCTTGGACTGAGATGTTTGCCTCAGCCTGCTCGCGCCTTTTCTGTTCTACTGCCCAGCGCATTCCCGCAACCGACACCACGGACACCCCGACATAACCTTCCTGTTGCAGTGCCGGAAGAGGATGAGTCTGAGGAACCGCTTATATATAACCGTCCGCAGCGCAAAAAGCAGCGTCCCTGGTACAAATCGCCCGCACTCTATGCGCTTGCGTTTTTGCAATGCCTTGCCATGTACCTTGGATTTTGGCAGCTCCGGCGACTTGATTGGAAACTCGCGCTCATTGATGAATTGGAAGAGAAGCTTCGTTGTGACCCCCTTCGCCTTCCGCGTAACGTGAATATGAATGTATTGCACGAATTCGAGTACCGTCTCTTTGAGGTGCGTGGTCACTTTGACACATCGCGTGCCTTGTTTGTTGGCCCCCGCACGTACGAGAACGAACGCGGCTATCATATTGTGATGCCATTTAAGCGCGCCTCAGGTGGTCCAGACATTCTGGTAAACCGTGGCTTTGTCTCTAATGATAACATTATTGGCACGGGTATGGAGAAGCGCCTCCGACACCCATTGAAAGAAGACGCTAATGAGCGTTCCATTGTGGTTTTATACCCGCGCGTATACCCGCCCGGCAGGTTTGGTTTGCCTAACGAGCCAGAAAAAAATGTATGGCTGCAACTTAACCCGGGTCAGATGGCACATTGGCTGAATGAGCAAGCAGGTGTGCGAGATGTCATCGCGACAGAGAATACACCCAAAGAATCTCGTTTCTATGGCATGCTGCGCCGTCTGACGGCACCACCAACGCAAGAGTCTGTTACTCCTCAAGAGGCGTTTCAGAAAAAGCAGTCAGAGCCTGTGATTCCTATTTACATGGAAGAAATCTTTGGTGGCACATATGGAGAGGCGGCTGTTCTTTTGAACCAAGGCATTCCGGTAGGCCGCCCCGCCCGTATTGAACTGCGCAACCAGCATGCCGAGTACGCCATGACATGGTTCAGTCTGTCGGCTATCACCACTTTCATGTTTATATTTATGCTTCGCAAGGGACGCGGAACGTCGTAGATGCCAATTATGTGCTGGTTGTCTTAGGACGCCGAAAGCACAAAAACGCCAGGGCTGTAGCCTTGCGGCTGGCAATCAGAGTGTGTTTCACACTTTCGAGGTCCTTCTTCATGTCAGCCGGATTTTGCCCTTGCGCAGATGCTGAGTAGCGCTGGCTAATGGTGTCGTAAACGTGTTTCAGCGTGCTTTCTGCCTTCGGAGATACATGGAACGACATCGTTTGGTGCACAAACTCAATTTCCAGCGTGGCCTGAAGCATGCCACCTGTATTAAATGCGGGAATCCGGCAATAGGCATCTAGGATTGCATCCGCCATGATTTCGACCAGGGCCGCAATCACACGAGATACCAACGATGGCACAGTAGCGCGAATCTGGGCGTGCACTTGCACGAGTTGAAGAAGAGCCTGATACACAAAGGGACTGACGTTCGATGGATGCGGGCACTGATCCCATTTCATGCCGCTTTCCAGAATACCTTGTCGAATAATCTCTTGGATGCACTGGCCCTTCCTTCGCACCGAGTCTGAAAGCAGCTCATTGTCAATTTGGGTGCAGGTATCGAGGAGTCGAGTTTGTTCCGTAGTGAGCGAGACATGGTAAGCATCTTCAAACTGCTTGATCCAAGCGCCGATCACATGGGAGCGAAGGTGCGAGAGATTCGAAATGCTCAGCAAAATACGTGTGTCCCGGTCCCGCGGCTGCGTGGTGTATGCCTCGTGATACTTTCGCATGAGCGTTCGAAGTTCAGGAATGTCATGCTCAGATTGTGCGGCGCGTACCAATCCTTCCAAAAACGTGTGAAGCACCTGTACAAAGGTATCCTTGAGCCGCGACACAAATACGTTGCCCGCGTCATCTTCTGTCGTACCCTGCTTAGAACGTACATCACCGAGATAGAAGCCCTCACGAGCATTCCAACGGTTGAAAACAGAGAACGAAAACAGGTACGAGGTGATGGATGGCTGCTGGGAGTTGGGCACCCAATTTTCGAGATAGTGGCATACACGGGCGTCCTGTAGCCATTGAAAACAGTGCACTTCAGTAAAGTGGAAGCGCACATCAAGAAGTAGCTCCTGGAGCTGTGCGAATGTTCCTGGAATTGATAGAGCTTTTAATTCTTTGACGGCGTCGGCGATCGTGTTCAAAATGCTGTTCATATAGTGCGTTGTACATAGAGAGCTGCAAGGATGAGGCACCCATGACGGGAGTTGCGCCATAAGTGGTTTGGATGCGCGCAGTCGGAACGACTCCAATGAGAAGAAGCGTCTCAGGCTTTGGACAAATAATGTCACGCATTCGAGAGCCCATGCCTTGGACTGCGTATGAATCGACGACGACAAAATCGCAGTCTCTTTGGTATATTTTCCAGATGCATGGTTTTGAGCAATACGCCAAAATACTGGCATAGACTGCAATGTAACGCGACAGAGCTCGGACACCATGTTTTCAATGGACTGCCAATGAGAGGCGCCTAATTCTTTTTCGAATGAGGGTCTCGAGCCATAGGACGTACGCACCAACATCAAGCATCCATGCAAGTCCTTTGCACGCTCAAGGTCAGAATACTCGGTAAGTGATGTGATATGAGGCTGGATAGCACGAGCCTGGTGTTCGTTCGTCGAGCGTAAAAGCGTCAATATATGCGCATGCTGAGACTCGAGAAAGATAGCGACTGGATCCGTGGATGGATCCAGACAAAAAAGCACCTCGAAACATTTCTCCTGCTCTTCCACACTTCGGTGCGGCTCACGCAGAATATCCACGAGTTTGCCTTGCATATCGTACATGATGTCATCGACCGCGTCCCATACCCGTGCAAAGATACGTCGTTGCTGAGCTAGCTGGCTCTCTGTTGGGAGCTCATTGGATTCGTTTTGAATCGGCAAAATTTGACCGGGGCGATTTTCAAGGAGGTACTTGCCTTTGAGGTAGTCTCGCAGTGCAACTTCGTAGTTCCCTGCCTCGACACTTTCATGAAGCGACCCTGGCAGATTAAAAAAAAAGTGTGATCGTTGAAACACGCCGAGCGTGTTACGCAACTTGGAAGATTTAGCGTAGTTCTCAAGGATAGGACGGAATACGTCATTGGCCTGTGCACTGGCACCTGCTACCGAAGCCTTTAGGGCCTTGACACCCTCGTCGGGCCCAGCACCGAAGGGACTGCCAACAGATTCGCTCATCTCGCGGAACACATTATCATTTGTAGCTTTCACGGTAACAAACCTGTCAAAGTTTTGGTCCACGAGCACACGCAGAGCCTCAGATCGCTGTACCATGGTCCTTTTAAGATGAGCAGCTCCCTGAGACAACTCAGGATACGTAGCATTAGGATGCACAGTGTTGAGAAAACTTTTCGCATCAAACATCTTGCTGCTTATGTTGATCTTGCTTAGAATATCGGCTTCATCTGATCGCGCGGTGGGCAAGGTGGATCGCAAGCCCAGCGGGTCCGACCAATCCTCACCGTGAGAATGGGCAAGATCACCGGTATAGCTGAGATTCTGTCGTTTCACATCTTCCCACTTCGTTGGATTCATGGAGTTGAGCTCATACGCTTGCAGCAGCTCATTCTCGTTGACAGACAAGCTCATGCCGCATGAACGCACAAGGCATTCCGCCAAGCGGGGTTGACCCTGCTCCCTTGGCAGGTGTACTGCACGTGACACTATGGCTGGGGCGGTCCGCCCCCGTCTATTCGTTGGCCTTGACGACGAGACCAGCGCGTTGGATGGCCCACTCTTTTTCGACGAGATGTGAGACCTTTTCGATAGTTTGAAGGAGTTTGGACATGTCATTGCTCCAGTGATTGAGTACTTCCGCATCCGTCATAGGCGACTGGAAGTTGACAATTTGGGCTGGACGATCAATGCGTGCGTGCGTCGTTTTCTTGACAACAAGATCAGCCAAAGCTTCCTCAGCCTTGTTCACGGGTAGGTCAAGAAGTTGGGCAAGACGCTCAAGATGTATTTGTGTATAGTACTTGGCGACCACCTGAATATTGTATTCCACAACACGAGCATGGAGTTGTTTCCAACGCTCTTCAGCTTCAGGGCTGCCAGAGAAAACGGCCAGCTGACGTAGCATCGGACCATAAAGGGCCTCAATACCGGGCCAACGCATCAGCTCGGGTGTGGTGAAGCACTTTAGAAGACTTTTGTATTCGGGCACCATGTCCAACGACTCCGTTGACTCCACACGTGATACCAAGTCGCTCTGCTCGTTATCAAAGGGCGAAAGAATGAGGAAAATGATGACGTGACGCAGGACGTCCTTCGATTTCCCTTCATCAGAACGGATATCAGGCGTGTTAAGTACTTCCCGATAGTATTTGCACACATCGAGGTATCTACCATCGTGCACGCCAATCTGGATCATCAGTTCATAATACAACAATTTGAGGCCTTGTTGCTCCTCATCTTCGAAAAATTTAGTGTTCACTTTGCGGCTCAACATGTTCGCGCGAGCCATGTCGTTCCGTTCAACATTCAGGCGCATTTGCTCCAAAATAAATTCCACCTTCTCGCGCCGACTCAGACTACCGAAAGTTTCGACAGCTAAGTCCTGCAGTGTATCAGCAGCCTTGTCCACGTCGCCTTTGGCATATAGCATATCAGACATGCACCGGCTAACGCGTGCACGTTCCACTTCCAGGAATACTTTGCCCGCTGTAATATCACGCAAAGTCTCCATGATCTTCATCTTAGCAGCATCATTCAATGAATTGTCACCAATCGCACGAGCGTGTCGCATAAGAGCTGTGATGCGGTCGTCTTCCTTGCCCTCACGGTCCAGTTTATCATTCTCGGACGGCCTGCTGTCAGCCTTCTTCGACTCTTCGTCCACGGCCATATTCTCAGCCGCTTCAGTATCTTCCATGGCAACATCTTGGGTTTGCAGTGAATCCTTGCCAATTATGGTGTAAAATGACCTAGGTGCACGCATATTCGACGTGTCTGGTGCCTGTAGGAAGAGCATTGTAAGCTGGATCATGCGAACAATAGCAAACTTGGATTGACCGTGCTTCTTTGAAAATGAATGAACTGTCTCACATAGCTTTTCTAGGTCTGTGTGCGCCACGTCTGGTGTCGTACGGATCATCAACACCGACATCATAAGAAGACGTGCGGTGCTCAACACATCTGAGGCGCCACGAGCCTTCTTTTCCAAGGGAATAACAAGATCTAGCGCTTCTTGCAAAAGACCTGAGCTAGTCAGCTTCTCCAGCTGAGGAAGAAGAGTGTCTACTTCAGCCGTGTAATCAGCCTCTTGCTTCTCTTGGCTCATAGAGACGACCAGTCTAGAGAGTTGCGGCGTTCGTGTTTCGTCACCGATCACCACCTCAGACGTTCTTGTCACGTGATATGCGCCTGGGCCAGCGAAACAAGGAGCCTGCCCGCTTCGAGTGTTGGGGCCACGTCGATCCTTCCTACCAAATTCTACTTTCATGGTGCTGACAGAAAACTTGAAACTTGTTGCCCTTGGTAACCCTCTGCTGGACATGCAGGTCCGTGATGGTGAAGAGGTACTGCAAAAGTATGGTTTGAAGTCGAATGATGCTGTGCTTGCCTCGCCCGAGCAGTTGAGCATTTATGGTCACCTCGTCGAGAACTACCAGGTCACGTATGTGGCTGGTGGCGCTGCACAGAACACGGCTCGCTGTGCTCAGTACGTCTTGCCTCAGGATTCAACTGCATACCTTGGTTGCGTCGGTAATGATGACCTTGCTCAACAGCTGCGTGCAGCTAACGAGCGCGAAGGTGTGCAGAGTGTGTACCAGGTCGTGAATGACACGCCAACGGGCTCGTGCGCCGTGGTCATCACCGGCCACGACCGCTCTCTGTGCACGAACCTGGGTGCGGCAGAAAAGTTTGCTCCGTCTCATCTCGAGAGTGCTGATGCCAAGGCCGTGATCGAAGCAGCCAAATTCTTCTACTTGGGTGGCTTCTTCCTGACTCACGGTGTCGAAAGTGCTCTGGCTTTGGCTAAGCACGCTAAAGACACGGGCAAGACGTTTTCCATGAATCTCTCTGCTCCATTCATTCCTCAATTCTTCAAGTCCCAAGTGGACCAGGTGATCCCCTACGCCGGGCTGGTGATTGGTAACGAGTCTGAGGCAGAGGCCTGGGCCAAAGCGTCTGGTCTGGATACCACGGATTTGAATGTCATTGCGCAGAAGATTGCTGACTCGCCTTCGGAGCTGTCTAAGCCCCGCACGGTGCTGATCACGCACGGTGCTGAATCGACGATCCGTGCTGTGCAAGGTGATTCGTCGACGCACACGCACCCAACACCCAAGGTTGACGCTGCCAACATCGTTGACACAAACGGTGCTGGTGATGCATTTGCTGGTGGTGTGATTGCCGCCCTCATTCTGGGCAAGTCGATGGAAGAAGCTGTGGACGTGGGCCACCGTCTCGGTGGTATGTGCATCGGTCAAGTAGGACCTGTGCTCAAGTTCCCTAAGGAAAACGTACTCTAGGATGAATGATTAGAAGTGTTCAACCACACGCACAATACCTCGATAATGCTCAATAAATGACTGGCTTTGCGTGATGCGACCTTGTTCATCCAGGTCTGTCGTTGGTGACGACAGTGCACTCGCTGTTCTGCACAGCTAAGGACATGCCGTAAGTGACCTGAACGTTCATCGAATGTAGTTTGTCTAAATAATACGTATGGCAGAAACTTTAGCTATAAATTTACCATGTTATTCTTTTGAATAATCTGGTTGTCGAGGGGGTGGTGGGTACATTACTGCTTGTTGATTCAAGCCTGTGGTATGGTCGTCTTCAGTCATGGCATGGTCCTGTGAGGAAGCTTGGTTGGCAGCAGCAGAGGTCACGAGAGACCGAGCTGACACAATATCATTGCGAATGATGCCGCTGCGTTCGCACATGCCACGGAAGATACTGTCGGGAGTGTCGAATAGATTCAGCGGCGTGTCAAATTCGGCTACCTTGCCGTCATCCATGACAATGATCTTGTCGTAACCAATAATGGTCGACAGACGATGAGCAATGCACAACATGGTGCGATCCGCGAATTCGGTGCGAATGGTGCGCTGGATTTTGGTATCGGTCTCAAGGTCAACGGATGCCGTGGCTTCATCCAACAGAATAATTTTGCTGTTTTTCACAAGAGCGCGTGCGAGGGACACCAGACTGCGCTGACCCACAGAAAGATTAGCACCCTCTTCGTCAATGATCGAGTCAAGAGTGAGTCTAGTGAGCGATTTAGGCTGAGGCTCTTGAGCAAGCAGCGGGTTATTGGGCGTTTCATCCGGGTTGGCCGGAGTCACAGTACCTGTACCTGGCTCGCTAGCGTTCGACGCAGACGTCAAATAGGCGCGGTGCATCGCATCCCAAAGACGAGCGTCATCAAAGCGCTCGAATGGATCCAAGTTGGATCTCAAAGTACCACTAAAAAGCAGCGGTTCCTGAGGCAGAATAGCAATGCTGCGACGCAGATCTTCCAAACCAATCTTGGACACATCCACATCATCTACCCTGACCGTGCCCTCGGTTGCCTCAGCTAAGCGCAGCAGAACAGTGAGAATTGAACTTTTACCAGCACCGGTGCGACCCACAATACCCACTTTTTCGCCTCCATTCACGGTGAAATTAACGCCTTTGAGTACCGGAGGTAAGTTGGAGCGGTACCGAAGCCATACATTGTTCAGCTCCACCTTGCCATGCGAAGGCCATGAAGCATCAGGCTTATTCTCTGGAATTTGTTGCGCTGGCTCTTGGTCAAGGCTTTCAGCGTAATACACTACACGCTCAGCGGAGTTCATCTCATTCTCGAGTTCGGTGAGCTGACGCGTAAGGAAACCCAGGGTTTGAGCCACAGTCACAACTTGGGACAAGGACACGCCACTGGTTCCACTGTCAATCGTACCAACACGATTGGAGCACAGCAGACCAGTTATGAGTACACACACAGAGCCTAACACGTCCAGACGGAGACCGAGCCATCGCTGGTTTACAATTGTGAGAAAGTACGCCCGATTCTGAAGATCCATGTACTTGTAATTATCATGTAGGAAGCGGTCCGATTCGCGGTATGCACGGATGGTCGTAAGACCGCTGAGCGATTCAGCGAAGTGAGAGTAAAGCGTCGATCGCAGGAGGGCATCGACACGCTTAAATTCACGCGCAGAAGAGCGGTAGAAGGTCGAGAAGAAGTAGGCAAAGACAAACACGGCCACTACCACAATGGCAAAGTAGTACGTGAACACAATCACCATGATTGATGCACCGAGAATAGAAAGCACCGTGGATGCGCACTGGCGAACGAGATTGCTAAGTTGGTTGTCCAGCACGTCAATGTCCTTACCGAATCGGTTCATAATACGTCCCAGAGGTGTAGTATCGAACCACGCCATCGGAGCGTAAATCACACGTCGCATGCCATTATCATGAAGCTTGCGTGAAGCAAGGAACGTCATTACACCGAGAGCCACATCCATGACGAAATTGAAGAGGAGCTGGATAATACCCAGCGCCGCGTATACACCTGCCTCGAGGCCGATGGATTTGTTGGTGGTGACGGGCACATCGCGTGCTATCTGATCCGCCTCACCTTCCCATTCTTGCCACCAAATGACCCAGTATGAAGACAGGTTCGTCGATGCCTGCATACAAGCACCAGCCACAAGGACAATAGGCACTACAAGCCAGCCTTTGCCAGCGCGGATGTAAGAGAGCCACACATGACCGTCCACAGAGCCCGTGTTGCGTTCCTCGCTCTCGGTCGTCTTACCCAAGCCCGGCTTGCTCAGATCCGCCAACGTGTAACGTTTCGCTGGAGCCTTGGAATCCTCCTCTTCAGCAGCAAGTTCATCTGCATCCTCTTCCTGATCTTTGAGCATACCAAAGTTGTACATGGTGTTGAAGAATGAACCACGCAGGCTCATGAGTTCTTCGTAAGTGCCCGTTTCATCGATTCTTCCATCATCCATGAGCACAATCCGGTCACACCTAGGAAGGTGCTGGATCGCATGTGTCACGAGAATAACTGTCTTACCTTGATCCCTTAGTGGCAAAATGGCGTTGTTGAACAGGGCTTTACCAACATGCGCATCCACAGCGGAAAGCGGGTCATCGAGACAAACAATATCAGCATCAAAGTACAGAGCACGAGCAATATTGATGCGCTGCTTCTGACCACCAGAAAGTGTGACACCACGTTCTCCGATCTCTGTCATGTCACCACCCTGCAGCATGGCAAAATCAGCAAAGAGCTCTGCGCGCTTAACACAGTCCCAATAATGCTTAGCATTCCATGGCTGGCCAAACACAATATTTTCGCGGATCGTAGCGTTCTGAATCCATGCAGACTGCGCACAATAGGCCACTCGTTGAGAGGACCAAATGACATCGCCTGCAGACCTAGACATTTCGCCAATGGCACCCAGGATTAACGAAGACTTACCGGAACCCACAGGGCCAATCACAGCACAAAGCTCGCCACGACGCACCTTGAGATTCACATTTTCCATTTGGAACGGTGTCTCAATGACTTCGTCTGGCATCTTGTCTGGCACAGTCGTCGCAGGCACACCTTCATCAGCCACAACTTCTGCCGCACTGACTTTGTCTTTGCGGCGCAAAAACTTGAATTTCTTGCCTGACTGGGTCGGTTTCCTTTTGCGATTACGAAGAAGGCGTGCCCACAGGCGCTTATGCTTAGCCTGACGCTTGCTTGACCTTTCATTTAATTTTTTGACGGGCTTGAGCGTCTCGTCTTCTTCCACGCTTTCCCACAAAAAGGTCGCATCGTTGATATAAAGACCATACGGAGAAGATTCGTCCGAATGCAACGTCGTGTCATGCTGTTCGGCATAGAAGACATCGCGAAGACGCATAAACGAGTTCCATCCATCGGCAATGACACTAAGACCAAATGGTAAGAACATGAGGGGAAGACGAAGCAGCTGGAAAAGGGTAATAGCAGGGAACACCTTTTCCAAATCTTCCAAATCCAGGCCATTCTTGAAATAGTAAGTAATTACTGCTAGTACGCTGGCCAGCAAGGGCAAGCTAATGGCCGAGGCCATCAAACCAGAGCGAGCCACAGCGAGGTAGAAAATATACTTCAATTCGTGTTTTCGCAAGTCCGAGATCAACTTGAAGAAATTAGTTTCATATGAAAACAGCTTGACGATACGCATACCGGACACTACCTCTTGCGTGCGTCGCGCACGACGATCCGTCCATTGCATGGATTTGGCGCGCAGAGTAAACAAGAACAACATGTAAAACATCTGAAATGGCATGACAACAACGATCAGAGCGAAGCCAGATAGACAAGACACACCAAATCGAGTCAGCAAAATGATCAAACAGACAATGATTTCCACGGGTGCCGTGAAAGCCAAGAGCCACCATTGAGCACCGAAGTCAATTCGACTAACATCGGTACTGATGTGGTTGACAAGCTTACCCGTGGAACGATCACGACCCTGCATGTTCAGTGCACGTCGGAAAATACCCGACACCAGGGCAGCACGACAAAATACACCGACGTACAAACTCTTGTAGAAGAATCGGTTCGAAAGGATATTACCAATCACAAGCATGACAAACATGACAACAGAGTAGCCGCATGCCAGCCCTGTCTTTTCCTGACGAATCGCACCCATGAGTTGTTCGATCACAAGAGCAGAACACATTTGGGCAACATCGGCGAGCAACTTGGACATAAAAGCCTCGAGGATATGAGGCCAAAAAATATCGAAGCAAGACATGAAAAGGTTCGCCCGCTTTTGTCCACTCTTTACCGAGCCTGCAAGTTCCTTCTTACGTCGCATTTCGTTAGTGATCTCGATTTGTTTAAGTACAGCGAAGTCAGGCATAGACCAAATAGCTTCTTTTGCTGCAAGACGTTCTTCAACTGATGCTTCGCCGCCAACTTTTTCCTCGTACTCTTTTTTCGCCTGACTCTTCCATTTTCGGTACATAGAGGCCGAAGGCTTCACTTGGCCATTTCGGAATTTCTCATTTTGCTTGTCAGCCTTGGCCACACGAGCCTCCCAGCACTGTACAAGTTTGTTGCTAAGGTGCTCCGCTTGGCGCGGACCATCCATGGCCCACAGATCTGTGGCTTCAAGTGGGCGACGGTATCCGAGAAGCAGCATAGATCCGATCCAATGGTAGGTATAATCCGAAATGATGTTTGCACGACCAAGCGGCAGTTCCTTGGCATCATCAAGGCTTTCAGGCGGCGGGGGCGGGGCATTTTTAAAGCGCCAAAACTGCCACCAATGCTCACGAACGCGAACGCCAAACTTTTGATTACCTTGACGATCTTCCCGCTTTACGCTGGTGTCGCCTGTTCGCGACTTGGGATGTTGATTATCCATCAAGAACTCGTCCTCATCCGAAAAAGGTTGATATTTCTCGGGGATTTTTCCTGAATCTGGCGGTGAACTTAGATTCCCGTCATATTTTTCATCTATAGGCTCTTGAGGATGAGACATTGTATGCAATGCCTCGTGAGCCACAGGACGGCCGGTGTCGTGGTATCAGTGCACTGATTTTCCTACGCTACAAGGCCCGGTGGTAACGCGCCCAAAAAAAGAGAATTTTTCGTTTAGTCCTTACTAAGTACACGGGAGTTGCACCAATCATATGGGGCTTATGCGACCCAAGTCAATCTTACCCTGGCCTAAACCAAAGCACATGTGTCAGAAAATGCACGGCCCTGTATGATAGTTGTTGATCAAAATTCCGTGTGGCGAATGGATACGCGATAAATTAGAACGAAAACGTATATTCACCGAGCTCGCTGGGTTATCCAGATGATCATGACAAACGTGGCAGGAGATGCATAAGGACATGATGGTCCATGATTACAAGCGTACTACGCGCAGCGGGTCTGTGGGGTCAACGCAGGCGCGCAATATAGCATTCATTGCATCTGATTTCCAACAATTCGGAGTGTTGAGCCCTTCGCACCGAAGGTGTGCAGGTAACAGAGCCGCTTCGCCTGTTGTATGACGAATTCCATACAAAGTTGAATCGTTAGGCCAATAGTTGAATCTGTAACCGTTCTCGTGTAGCCATGTCATCAGTCCTTTCCAAGGAAATCGAGACTGGGACTTTTTGCGGAAGTTGGCTAGTTCGACCGGATCTAAACCAGATTCGACAAGACGCTGAAAGAGAGGTGTGGCGAGTTTGCGCTTCTGAATTGATGTGAGTAAGGTGGGATCTTCGGGTAGAATAATGGGTTCTTGCGGTTGAAGCGGTACTTGGACATCGAGGCGTGCATCGCGTTCCAAGACCGTAGGGTCATCTGTGGGTGCGATAGTTAGACAGATGCAAGCAGCAAAGCGATTCTGGAATGTCTCAAGAGGTTTACCCGGGCCAAGAGCCGTTTGGAATGCATGAAGACCAGCTGCTGATGCAGCGATTTGCACATGATTCGAGCCAATATTAGGGTGAGCAATGATAGTGAATGATTCTGCGCCAAGATTTTGTGAACACTGCTGCGAAAATTGTTCAAATCGGCGCACTGCGCGCTTGTATTCCGCTCGTGTAATAGTTCCTGACTTTTCTATGCGGTTGTCTTGTTCCCAAGCATTAATATCTTGTTGTGTGCGAAGCATAAATTCAGGATCCTCTTTCATTTTTTGGTACAGCGGCGCTAGTTCGTCACGGATGCGCTGCGCCTGTGTTGCACTTGAGTCGGAGCGCATACCTTGAGCACCCGTAAGATCCAAAGCCGTAGGGTCACCATTGGCGCTCTTGCGCTTCTGTTCTGCTAGGTATCGCTGGTACAAATTCCATGAATTGGGCTGGCGTCCAAATTCACGTGAAAATCCAAGGAAACGACGGATCGCAGCTGGATTCACATGGTATTCTGCAGCCCATGCGTCGATTTGACCGTTAAGTGAATCGCGATACAAACTTAGTTGCTGCTTCAACGGTGGGGGCAAAGTAAAAGACATGTACGCGCGTGTTATGCGAGGCCAACAGCCGTGTTGGAAATAATAGCGGTACCTACAAGGATTGACATGCACTACCCGTTAGGCACGGTCACGTCCAACATGACTAATCTCCCTCCACATCGACATGGCTCCAGCTGGTACCTCTCGAAGCCACCTGCCCATTGGGACCTACGATGGATCCGAAGCGGATCTTTGTGAGTGGTAGTGTGTGCTTATGACAGGAATCGCGATTAATCGATTCATTGATAAATGAGGTGGTGGTTTCGGTAGCACTTGAGGTGCATAGCCGAGCGAAGCGTGCAAAGATGGATTGTCCTAAATGTGACAAGCCCGAGCCGGCACATGACGTCAGTGATCCAGCATCCCTAGTACATGGGACAAAAACAGATTATTATTCCAACAACCCATTGTTTGAGTGTCTCGTCTGCTCGAGACAGGTTTCGTCCAACAGGTATGCGACACATTTAGAAAAGTGTATGGGTATTGGAAGCAAATCACTACGCAAAGGCTCAGCACGTAATGCCAAGACAGCCTCAACGGCCGTGACGCAGCGTTTACTGAATACGAATTCACGCTCTGCTTCCCCTGCATCGTCCACAACTTCTACACAGCGGAAACAGGGCGCTTCGCCAGCACCGGCAGCATCTAAGGACAAAGCAAAAAAGACGGAATCACCCGTTCCTCTTGCCAAGGAGATTGGGAACACGTCTAGTGCGCAAGCGCCCAAATCTGAGGTCGCAAAACGGGTCGATGCACTAATACCATCCAAACCAAGTGTGTCGACGCCGCAGACCGACTCAGGGACCGCACCAGGGCAGCACGACGATGATGACATGTTGGATGAGGCGGATTTTCCTTCCTTCTCACTCTCTGTGCGTTATATGGGTATACTAATGGATACAGTCCGATACAGAAGATTCTGGTGGTGCATCAGACGCCGAAGAAGTTACAGCCGCACAAGCAGCTTTGGACGATAACGTGGAGGACATCGAGTTTGATTTGGACGAAGAAGATGGAAGCGATAACGACGATGTAGAAGTGGACGTTATCGACGCGATCGAGTCAGATGCGGGAGTGGACGATGATGATGACGATGATGACGATGACGATATTGGCGTTTAACTACTCCGAAAGCCAGCCATACCGAATGAAAGCATCGACAATCTGAGGAGCGTTTTGTGGTGCAAGGAATAGGGATCGGCATTCCATAAAGAACCACAATTTGAGCATAGGAAAGAGTGTGGACACGCTCATTCGGTCTCGAAGAGTAGCAAGCTGTGCTTCGTCACTTGACATTTTGTGGCCCAGGGAGCGGAGGATCGGAATAGCGCTGCGGAACAGGTCCAGATTTGGATCAAGTCGGCGGCCAATACCTTCGAGAATCATGATGCTCAGGACAGTATTCACAAAGTCTGGTTCCATCTTGACGTGATATTTGCGCACGGCCTTCAGCGCCTTGTTTAGCACGTGTCCTATATCGAGTGCGGCGAGATTGAATCCACCGGAACCCACGTTGCTGATGATGCCTTCCATCACATTGATAAAGCCTTCTTTGTCCGTCACGAGCTCAGGTGTGCGGCACCGTTCCACCATCAAAGCACCTGCTTGTCGTCCATTGAGTGTGGCGATAGCGGCAAACAGGTCCATAAAATTGTGCAGGTTCTTAGGAGATAGCTCGGAAATTAAGCCTGCATCCAAAATGACCAATTCAGGCAAGAAACCTTCTTCTTGAATGGTATGGATCATAGCATGCCAGTCATCGGGATGCTGTGAGCATGATACGAGCTTCTGAGCCACTTGGTCATCAGGGATGATGCCAGTGCGGTTTCGGTGACCAAGAACATAATCTGGGTCGAAGCGGTAAAGAATGCGGGACAAGATATTTTGTAGAAGTGAGCGCATCGAAGGGCGATAGAACTTGACCATAATGTTGCCGGGATGCAGATCGGCATGGGTGAAATTATCAATCAGAAGCATACTGAGAAAGGCGTCTAATCCCAACTCCGCAATGCGCGAATCGTACGCGCCGCACCCCATATGCATGAAATGCTTCAGAGGAACAGCCTCAATTAGCTCTTCCACCAAGACATCTTGTGAGCAAAATGCATGGAGTGGGCGAGGGAATACCACAGTGCCGCCACGGCCAGCAAAGTTGCGTTCGAAACGTGAGAGATGAGATGCCTCTTGGCGCAAGTCGAGCTGGCTTATCATGAGTTGAGCGAACTGTTCCACTTCCTCTGGCAACGAGATCCATCTCATTCCGGGCAACGCATTAAGGAGGCCGGCAAAGAACTGCATGATCTTGATATCATGGTGGATGATGCGATGGACATTTGGATGCAAGATCTTGATGGCAACAGCTGCACCATGTTGGTGTGTTGATTGGTCATGCTCGAATGTCAATGCCAATTCACGTCCAATGTTCTCAGCGGCGACGTGCAGCCGGTTTTGATCGTTTGTATCTTCCACATAGTCCAACGGAAGAAGATGTTGATGTAATACAGCTTTGTAAACCTGGCCTACAGCACCGATACCGACTGGCTTCTCGTCAAATGTAGCAAATACTTCGTCAAAGGGGCGCTGAAACACGCGCTCCAGGACTTGGCGGGTGTAGGCCATTGGATGAGGTTTGTTATTCGAGTGTAGCTTCGACAGGCGATTACACAGCTCATCAGGGAACAAGTCGCGACGCGATCCAGCCCATTGGCCAAGCTTAACAAAAGTTGGACCCGCCATTTCCATCTGTGATACCAGCAAACGATACCATAACAAGGCACCCCATCGCTCGCCCTCGACAAGGTGTCCATCCTGATCTTTGTATGTCGACACTTTACCCACAAAAAGAAGAGGCGTCGAAAGCACCACTGGCGCAAAGATCAAGGCCAGCAAAAGGAACCGCTTGCATACAAGCAGCGGCTCGATCACATAGAGTGACACTGCATGCCAAACGCGGAGCAATATCGGTTTAGGGGAAGGCAAAGGTGCTGGAATAGAGGGTGTTCCCTGTTCCTTTTCGAGTGGATCCTTCGATGGCGCCTGCAAGAATCGCCACTGCAAGAATGAGTACGTCAAGATACCCATACCGCCTACGACACCTAACGCACCTAGACGAATGGCGCGCGTCGAGCGAGATTGTGTAGCTGTGCGCATGCCCGTATGACCCAAACATGCATGGATGCGAGGTATGCGTTGTCGCCACGCATCTCCAAGTAAACTTGGGCGTCGTGCGAGGGCAGACCCAATATGGACGCGCATGTCGCGACACGGGTACAGTGTTGGTGTGCCGCTCAGGCCGCCTGGTTGCTTGGACACATGGCCCTTCATCACGTGCGTGGAGGCTGCATGTTGGCCCAGCGGAATCCAATGCCGACCTTCCACGCCATTCCTTTCTTCCCTACCCTTTTCTGCCCAACATGTCGAGCGAACAGACGTACATTATGATCAAGCCGGACGGTGTCCAGCGCGGTCTGGTTGGTAAGATCATTCAGCGCTTTGAGGACCGTGGCTATCAGCTTGTGGCCATGAAGCTGGTCCAGGCTGGTGAGGACCACCTCGAAAAGCACTACAAGGACCTCAAGGGCAAGCCTTTCTTCCCTGGCCTGATCAAGTACATGGCGTCGGGCCCAGTAGTCGCTATGGTTTGGCAGGGCAAGGACGTTGTCAAGCAGGGCCGTGCTCTTCTCGGTGCTACGAACCCTCTCGCCTCGGCTCCTGGCACGATCCGCGGCGACTTCTGCATTGACGTCGGCCGCAACATCTGCCATGGCTCCGACTCGGTCGAGTCGGCCAAGGCTGAGATTGCTCTTTGGTTCGGCGAGCAGGACGCTACCATCTCGTACCCTCGTGCTGTCGACCAGTGGGTCTACGAGTAAAACTTGGAAAGCTAGCACGTACGTGCCCTCGATGCCCTTTCGCAGAATGACGCGTAAGGACTATGGCGATCGGACGTTTGCCTGCAACCCAACTAGTTTGTAGCTCTGAGAACGTGTGATAAACAGGATACAATGAGAGCCTTAGTATCAATGTATGCCTACGGTATTCATGATCACCGAGAACCTCGTGTGGGTAGACCGCTCATGAGGCATACCTACTCCACGCTTTCTGGTCTTAAAGTAGGGTATAGGGCGCTTAGAGTATGCAGGCATTGTTGACACAGTGATCGCCAGGTTTTCCTGGTCACCTTGTCTGGCTTTAAACCCAAGGTAGCGCGGGATTGAACTATCTCCCCCTAGCTACAAAATACGGTCATCAAGCTTTCTCACAGGAGAGAGAAGAGCGATGTACCTTCAAGGGATAATCACGCATCCATATTTGCAAATCCTGAGGGTATTATCGACATAAAGTGCACAATACGGCCACAGATGTTACTGCGGCTTCGATCCCCAGAATTATGCGCGTAGCCTAGCACGTAGCGGGGCCAAAACACTTAATAGTAGACACTTCTGTGAAAATCACTGATGTAATGCCTTTTATCCACAAAGTGCTGCGTCCGCCCCTAAAAGTAGGTGCTCAAGACTCCGCTCATGCTGCCATGGGGCCGGTCAGAAAACTCGGCTCAAGTGGTGGAGGTACTGCTTACATAATCGAAGCTCCAAGGACTCGCAACCTACGCTGCATGTCACTTTGTAACACGACCCTAGCCTCCGGACGCTGGCACGCCATGATCCTGGAGCTGATGCTGCACGGACTGAGAGACTCAGCGTGTGATGTATCGCAAGCTTAGAGCTCTCGGTCTGGTCCGAAAGGATGCGCCGACGCTGCACTGGGCTCGGAGTGGTTGTGTGTCCATATCTAACACTAACAAATGCAACCGCAGGACCCTTGACAGGCAAGCTTGGCTTGTATCTGCTGCTGTGAAAGTGTACTTGCTGCGCAGGTGAGGCAGTGCGAATAGTGCTGCCCAAGACCCTGTTACGTGCTTTGGCATGCCAAGGCTCCGTGCGGACCGTACGGTCTCTTTCTTGTACTCTTTCTTTCTCGAACAGGTCCCATGTATGTTATCGATGAAAGGAAAAGGGTGGGGGCTAGGTGTGTGAAGTATTTTCACGAGCCGTACATCCAGTGAGAGCGTAAGCTCGACGATGTGCGAGGGCTTCGGCCCGCCCTCGTGTATTATGAATTTTTTCCTCCTCCCTCTTGCGCCGTGCGCAAATGACACGCGTCAGATATTTCATTCTCACTCAGTCCCATGCTCCGTAGACTGCGTTAGCAAAAAAACACGTACCGTGCGACAAAGTCGCTCATACTATCGAGTTCCATGGCATCGGTTCGAAGTTTGTCTTGAATGCATCGCCCCTTGGCAAGCGCACAGCTCCTGAGAGCGGCATCTAGTGTCGAGCCAAGCGTGGTTTCAGAGCGCGTAAATGTCCATGATACCTCTGTCCGCATTGATATAGCAGCCCATTGCATGCGCTTGACGCGCCATACCATATCATCAACATCACAGCATGCGCCTTCAAAGCACAAGAATCCAGGGTACCCAAGTTTCAGCAGGCCCCATACGCCAAGTTCCGGGCACCAAGCAGCAAATTGCCGACGCTTAGACGGGGCCACCAGATGGTGGGACCAGAAAATCACGCGCTTCATAGTACAGGAGGACGGATTTGCTTGGCGCTCGTCAGACGAGGAAGCCTGTTCCATGGTAGGGGCTTGTTCAGGCACGGTTTCCTGTAAGAGACTCAGCACATCAAAGGTGGGATGCAAAAGATCGTGTGCCTCGCATTCATCGAGGCGTTTGCGTACCATGTCGGCCAATGTTGCGTGCGATATCACATCTGTCCGCTGTACGAACACCGAAACATGCGGGCGTGCTTGATGCTCATCGAGCTTGGCGTGCAGCCATACGCTTAATAGCTTGCTGACACACAAGGACAAGTGCACTTGAGTAGGTAACGACGCCGGTGGCTCTCCATTCTGGTACGCTGTCAATGTTTCTTCCCACGTTTGATTTTCATCAGCTGTTCCGCGCCACTGAAACTCGTCAGGTAAAAGCGTCGAGCGAAGAAGCACCACTTCTTCCCATACGCGACTGGCCTCCATAAGGAAAAGAAACCTTTTTGTCTTTCCACACCATGACCAAAAAGTATTACGAGGGATCGCCCAAGCGCATGGCTCTGACGTACGTACGGTGCATAACTTACACATACAGATGGGGTGTCATGCTAGCGGCGGCCTTCACTGGCTTTTTCTATGTCAAGTCGGCTAATCGTATGCGCAAAAAACAATACATCGCGGTACAGGCCCAAAGCGACGAGGGCGGTACGTATGGATTGTCGACTCACTGATGAACAGAGCGCAAGCATATCTCGAAGGAGTTCCTCGGGTCGTTGGAATCGAACCCGCGTGATAAAACGCCCATACAAATGCTAATGATGTCGCTGGAGCGACAATGGAACAAAACAGTGTCTGGTAAATAAAATAGCTATTTAAAGGTACTTTTCGATGTCCTGGGCAATGTTCTTTGGATCCGTCGTGGGAGCGTAGCGCTCTACGACATTGCCCTGCCTGTCGACAAGGAACTGAACATGTTAGATGGCGTGTGCACACCTTGGTGAAGTTCCACTCTGCAAGTTAGTAAGCTTGTACGTACTAATCATCTCAGAGCCCAGCAAGCCCGGCTTGGCGTGCTTGAGGAATTTGAACACCTCGTTCGCATTGTCGCCATTCACGTCCGACTTGGCCATGATAGGGAACGAGACGCCGTAGTTCTTTGTGTGAGTACAGTGTACGTACGAGAAGGCAGAAGCTACCAATGCTTTCATCGTTACCAGGATCCTGCGACATGAACTGGTTGCACGGGAAACCCAGCACCGTGAATCCACGGGCAGAGTACGTCTTGTGCAGTTTCTCCAGACCCTCGAATTGGGGCGTGAATCCACATTTGCTGGCCGTGTTCACAATGAGCACGACCTTGTCTTTCAACTGGGCAAAGTCGAAGGATTTGCCTTGCGGCATAGCAGCTTTCAAGTCATAAAACGTCACCATGGCGTGTGGCAAAAGTCTCCGAGCGCCAGAGCTCGGTGGCAAACGCGGGCAACATTGCCACGTGATATCTGTGCGCTGCGAGCCTACCTACAAAGCACGACGGCCAAAAAGCCAACTGGGGGTAAGCGTCTCAGCCACGTACTCAAAGCAGGCCATGATCGTCCACTTTCGATTCTCTGCTTCAGGGAATACCATCGAGTGCGGTCCATAGAATATCTGTGGTGAGTCAAGCAACACATACGTCGTCGGATACTTCCTCAGCCTTGCGTGGCAGGCAGTGCATAAACTTCCAGTCAGGCTTCGCATTGCCTTGACGGGCGAGATCATCCGTCACCTGAAATCCAGCAAAGTCGCGCAGGCGCTGTTCTTTCTGCGCCTCATCACCCATAGAGATCCTGCGGTTAGTGTTTGGTACGCACCATGTGTCCGTCACAATGTAGTCGGCATCTCGAACAGCGCGCAGCGGGTCGTGGCACCATTCGACATGCCCACGGGGTTGATCTGAAGGCAGCTCCTTCAGCCCTTTTTGCATCAGGTCCCACACAATCGGATCGCATGCATAGGCGGGACCTTGCGGAGCAGCGACACTGAGATGCATACCGAGGCGTGGGTACGTGACCAGCATGTCGTTCAGAATGTTGTTCGAGTCGCCGACCCACGCCACCTTCTTACCTGCAAGCGCCTTGCAACTCGTCTGACCGTCGGCTTCCAGCATCGTCAGCAAGTCGGCCAGGATTTGCGTTGGGTGGAAGCGGCTCGACAGAGCGTTGATCACTGGCACGCGCGAGTTGCCAGCGAGCATCTCAATTTCATCATGGCTGCCTACACGCGCCATGATCCCGTCGACCATGGAGCTGACGACGTGCGCGGTATCGTACAAGCTCTCATTGACGCCTAGCTGGATGTCTGACGGCGACAGGAACATGGCGTGTCCACCGAGGGCGGCGATACTTGACTCACTCGCTACACGTGTCCGAGTGCTGCGCTTGCTGAATACGAGAGCGATCGTTTTTTTCGTCAGGGACGACTCAATACCGGAGAGACCCAATGCGGTGTGCTGGGCCTGGTGCTTGAGTGCCGCCGAATGCTGCAGAATCTGGTCAATTTGCTCGGTGCGCACATCTGCCAGCGTCATAAGGCTAGGCACTCCATGCGCATTCGTCGATACGTAGGCCTTGGCGCATGTCGTCGTCAGGCGCGAAGCACCACAGCGGATCGGCGAAGCAAGGGACAGGAACATGGGCAAGAACTAAGCGGAGGCTGACGCGCTGCCCCTTTGTAAAGACTACCTACTAGGGCCTGTCACGCACTCCCTCCATCCCCACCATGGCACGTACGTCAGCGCCATCGCTAACAGCAGGTGGAAATGCTCGCGAGATTGCCCGCGCGAAAAACCAAAAGAAGCAGGCCGACATGAACAAGGGAAAGAGCAATGATAGCGGTCTTACGCTTGCCCAGCGTCGTGAGCGCGACGCAGCGGCCCTGCGGGCTAAACAGGAGGTACGTGGCGACGACTCATAGCCAGGCTGCTGCTGCCAAGAAGGGGGCACAAAAAAGCTAGGTATATTACAAGGCTATGCGGTCCATGTGAACGTGCGAGCTGTGGATGCGGAATTCGACGAGTCCGAGTCCTTCGAGCCAGCGTCGTGCGGCCCCATGTGCCAGCATGCAATGGTTGGCCGCTGCAACGATCGCATGTGCATCTGGCATTTGGGTTGGCACTGTGTAGGCTAACACGGGATGAGGCTGGGGCAGGCTAGTGCTGTGCAACTGCACTTCGACTAACAGCAGCGACACATCGGTCACCGTCAGCGCCTCTGTGTCCCAGCCATCCGTCCAGTGCGCCTCGGTGAGAGGGACGCTTCGGACTTCGGTGGCTCCCGTAGCACATGTATATACCACAGGGTAATCCAGAAGCCATCCACACGCAGCAATGCTGTGGGCACGCACGTCTCTGCCCACGATCATGCATGAGCGGGTATCTTGTAAACATGCGTCATAGATACATGCGAGGATGGCATGCGTGCCAGGGGAACGCGTAGCTTTTTGTCTTGGATGTCGCGGGTCGACATACACACACGTATCGTCCCGCTCCCATTTCGTGGCAAAGGCGCGACGGTGCACCACGAATATTTGCTGTGCCAGTGCGACAAGGAGGATGTCCTCTCCATGGCACACTTCTGCCAAGGCCCGAGCACGAGCGATCGATAGGGCGCAAGTGTCGATTAGTACGGCTGTGCGGCTCTGCGTCGCCACAAGCACGAGATCCACGGCTAGGCGTGCGGCTACGGACAGCGGCACTCGCAGAGCATGTTGGATCGCTCGCGCTCGCGGCGGAGGCATAAAAAAGAGCCCTTTTTTCGTGAAGCCCACAGGACTCCTCCACGGCCCCTTATGCCACCCGGCGGACCATCGCTTCGGCTCACGCTTAAAGGCGACAAGCCGAAACGCAAGCGCAGGACCCAAGATGGCGCGTCGCGCAAGCGTGCGGCAGCCATAGATGACGAGTCCGATGCTGAGATGTACGGGGGTGATGAACAGGCATGGGTGACGCCGGACGTGCGTGACGAAGTGACGGGACCCTGCTTTGTGCATCAGCGCAGTGAGAATGGTTCCGCTATCGTGCTGAGCTTCAACGCACCACTCTCACAGGTCGAGACATCAAAGGTAGAAGCGCCATCCATATCTATCGACGGCGAGGGCGATGGTCCTACCATCGCAGGCGTCGAGGTCACACCTCAGACCGTGCACCAGGTGTGGGTGGCGACGAGTCTGCCCGAGTCGGACAAGTGGACGATGAGAACCGCCCAAGGCACGTTTCTAGCTGCTGATAAGTATGGCGATGTCACTGCGACCAACGAGGCGCGCGGTCCGCACGAGGAATGGACGCTCTGGCGCGTCGATCCGGTGCCCTGTGACGATGCCTACACGATACCCGGTCCACGGGCTGGCTATGCGTTCCAGTCGAAGCACGGTGGATGGCTCGCTACGGACAACACGTCCGAGCAACGCAAGCGACTCGTACGCGCCGATGCCACCGACATATCAGGTGCCTGCATATGGGACATCCGCGTCCAATGGCGTTTCCGCCACGCACGCAGAAAGGCAAAGCGAGGTGTGTCTACGTCTGGCAGTGCCTCCCTCGTGGACGAGGCACAACTCGCACGATCGCGTCAGGGCTGGACGGCCGGCGCAGCGCACCATGTCCCGCCAGCATCGCGCCGCGACTTGTTACGTGCCCAACGCGAGGGCCGACTCGCTGAGGCCATGCTCGACCGCCGTTCTCAGCTGAAGAGCGATAAGTACACAAAGTAACTATTTGTCTGGCTCCTCTTTCTGTGACACGACCATAGCGGCGCGGACAGCGAAATGAATGTCGCGTTCTTTGCGCTCCTTTTCCGGGTCCCAGAACGAAAAGAGACGCGTGGCTAGGCCAAAGGCTTGCGGCCGAATCTCGACCAAGTCGCCTTCGCGGACCTGGATCAAGGGAATTTCTTGGGGTTTGTTGCCCTGTAGGTATGCGATGAGGCACCGCAAGACGGAGGGCTGCCCGATGATGAGCACGTCCTGACGAGCCCGCTCCAGCTCGAGAATCACTGGCTCGAGACGTATGGCCAAGTCGTGGTAGCTTTCAGCGCGTGGAAAGCGGAAGCTGTACGGGTCGTTGGCTTGCTCTTCGCGGTAGTGAGGAAAACGCGCTAGGATTTCCTCCTCGCTCATGCCATCGACGACACCGGGCTTGAGCTCACACAGCTGCGCCATTTCCAGCACACGGATATGGTGCTGGCGGAATACATCGGCAGTGTTCTGCGAGCGCTTGCGCGTCGAGCACCACACTTGGAGCTCACGGATCTCATCGCCACCCGCGTCGAATGTATTCTTGACCTCGGTGCTGCCGGTCGACGTAATGAAGGACAGCGTGTGCTGTTGCGACGGCGTGGTGCTGTCATCGATCCCAGACCGCCGATCTTTGGAGCGCAGGTTCCGAATAAAGTCGCACAGGCGGTTGGCGTACTGAAAGCCCAGCGAAGAAAGCTCTGCATCCGCCTTGTAGATGTGCTCAACGAGTGACTCGCCTGTTCGTGCAAAGTAGATGGTCCGCTCCTGATTGTGAATATTCATGAGGAAAAATACGATGCGGTTCTGTAGGTAGCCTTGTACGTTGTTCACGACAATGCGCTGGCCAAAGTTCAGCAGCTGCACATGCGGCAGAGCATTGTTCGTAATCGGCTCATAGACTTTTTCGTGCTCCTCGATGCGTTTTCGGAAACTCGCCTTGATATCCCGCAAACTCCATCCCTGGTAGTCGGGGTTAAAGGAATGCATCGAGCGGATATTGCGCTCAATCATCTCTTCGTCATCACAAACACATTCAATAAACATAATCTGCACGCCCAGAGCACTGAAGCGGTCACAAATCATGTTGCGGCGCTCCTTGTTGCTGTTGTTCGCATCATACACAGCCACCTGTCCGCCCTGCTCAAAGAACTTGACAATCGCGTTTTCGTGCATCTCTCTCGCTTGATCCCTTAGTTTGACCACCTCGGCATTGTCTTTGGTGTAGGAGAAGTAGTCCTCCGGCAGCTCAGCCAGCGGGCCCAGCATGCTGCGGCGCACATTGGCGAGGTTGTATACGTTGCACTTGACACCCATCCACCGCAGGTACCGCTGAATCGCGTGCGCCAAATGCGTTTTACCACGCCCCGGCACACCGACCGTCACAACCAGAATTTGGCCGGCGTGCCAGAGCCGCCCTGTCTGCGTCGTATACAGCGGTGGCGCCATGGTTAACCCTCTTCCCCACACGAGAGGAGGGAGGTGCCGTTATCGGCCGAAATATCCATCGCGGCTCTCGACGCGTCCGTGGTAGGTTGGCACGCCATGTCCATGTCGAACGTAGCGCGTGTGCTGGCAGGAGCCGCCGGCGTGACGCTGGCCACTCTCGCTGGGCTTTTGTATATGTACCAGACGGCGCTTATCTATCCGGCATCATTACCTGAGGGATCTCGCGCGATTGTCGACTCACCGGCCCTGTACAAGTTGCCGTTCACGGAGCACCGTCTCGTGACCCCTGATCGTATCAAGCTGCATGTATATGCCATGACGCACGAAGACGAAAGCGATAAGCGACCCACCATCCTGATGCTCCACGCCAATGCCGGCAACATGGGCCATCGTCTGCCTATTGCACAACAGTTCTTTTACCGCCTCGGCTGCCATGTCGTCATGCTGTCCTACCGCGGATATGGCCTTTCAACGGGCGAGCCAACGGAGCCAGGACTTCGCATCGACGCACAGACTACACTGGATTGGATCCGCGAGCACCCCAAGCTCGCAGGCACGCCAGTGATGGCATTTGGCCAAAGCATCGGTGGCGCTGTCGCCATCGACTTGGCCGCGCGTAACCCCCAAACCGTGCGCGTCCTGGTAGTGGAAAACACTTTCCTGAGTATTCCTAAGCTGATTCCGTCCGTGCTGCCCATCCTGCGGTATTTCACCTTTCTGTGTCGCGAAGTATGGCCTTCTTTCCAGTCCATCACCAAGATTCCATCCAGCACTGCTGTCTTGTTTTTGGCAGCCAAGAAGGATGAGATTGTGCCTCACGAGCACATGATCGAACTGCACCGCCTGTGCTCCAGCACCCAAAAAGAACTCCATGTCTTTGAACATGGCACCCACAGTACGTACGCACGATGCTAACACACAGACGATACCTGGCTCGATGTATGTACTTGGCCACACTTACCATGCAGGAAAAATACACGGATACCATCGCCCTCTTTTTGAATAAGCACAAGACCATGTGGGACCCGCCGCAGGCTGCACGGCAAGACACGCACGAAGATGACGAACGCAAATCACTTTTGTAGTTATTTCAATCTATTTCCATTATTTGCGGTACAGATTGCCCACAAAGTGGAAGAGGTACGGCGCTGCGGTTAGTCGTCGCGATGACGCACCAAAATGCAGCACGCCAACAATCATGGCGAATGAACGCAAGGTCTTGCGCGCCTGCACACGAGAAATAGCAAGCTCAAGTGGCGAAGGAGTGGGTGCACCTATTTGTCAGTGTGCGCCGCAGAACACATACCCGCAAACATGTCGTCGGTTCGTGGGAAGAAGCAGCCCCGTTCGTGGTAAGAGATGATGACCTGGGAAAGAAGGTGACTGGGATGTATGCACCACGAGGGTCAGTGTTGCTCTGCTCCACGCCTTGCTATGGAACGCGCGTCACGGCCGTAAGCCATGCGTGGTACCGTGCGTCGTCGTGATGAGGAGGAAGATACCATGGTGCGCGACTTGGAACTCTTCTCCAAGCGTGCACGGCTGAATACGCCTGCATCTGCGACTGACATCGACGAGGAACATGCTCCTCCTCCAGATACCCACTCTGTGACCCCGGAGGCGTCGACGATGGGCGTCATCGAGCGTGTCGATATGATCAACTTTATGTGTCACAGAAATCTCAGCATATCATTGGGACCACGCATCAATTTCATTATTGGTCACAATGGCAGTGGCAAAAGTGCGATCCTCACAGCCATTACTGTGACGCTGGGTGGCAAAGCGCAAACTACGAGTCGCGGCAGTAGTCTCAAGGACTTTATTCTTGAAGGAGCGCAGGCGGCCGAAGTGCGTGTGAGATTGCGCAATAGCGGCTCTGATGCTTACCGACCCGATTTGTATGGTAACGCCATCAACATCGAACGCCGTATACACTCAGATGGCAGCGGCTCCTGGAAGATCAAAAATGCTGATGGCAAAACGATCTCGACGAAGCGAGAAGAACTCGATGCCATTTGTGATCATGCCAATATCCAAGTGGATAATCCCATGAACATCCTGAGTCAAGATGCTGCGCGGCAGTTCCTTGGAAGTTCCCAGCCTGAAGACAAGTACAGCTTCTTTCTCCGAGGCACACAACTGACGCAACTGGCGCAGGAATATGAGCTCATACAGACAAATATACAACGCATGAAGCGCGCTATTGCTTTGACTGAGGACATTCTGCCCGAACTTGAGCGCGATGCTCGAGAAGCCAACGCTAAGTGGCGACTCATTGAACAAGCACGCGCCGAGCAAGAAAAGCTCGATGCACTCAAAGAAGAGCTCGTATGGAGCCAAGTGATTGCAAAGGAGAAAGTACGCGCATCGCTCGAAGAAAAACTCGAGCACGCTCGTATGAAACAGTCGGCCATCCAGCAACGTCGCGACGAAGACGCACTTCGGGCCAAGGGCCTGGACGATACTGTATCAGAATATGAAGCACGCAGTCGAGAGAGTAATGAACGTGAAATTCACCTCAAGGAGCAGCGTGCTCAGGTCACGCACACAGTCAAAGAATACCGCGCTTCCCTTCTCGCCCTCAAGACCAGGGAACGCGAGCTAAATGAACAGGCAGATCGTGTCAAGCAGTCGATCCGTCAGATACAGTCTCAAATGGACGCCGAAGCACGTCGTCAAGTGCAAGATCGGCGTGCTCTTCGCGACGCGCAGACAGCGGAGCGTGACGAACGTATTCGTGAACGACTACATGTTGAGCGGCAGCAGCTGGAGTTGAGTCAAGCCGACGAATCGCTCCATGCAAAATTCGTGGGGCTTCGTGCAGAGCGAGCGCGCCTCACGACAGAGCTACATACCTATGATGACAAAATTTCCAATTTGCAGCGATTCGTGGTGCGATGCAACGCAGCCGCGTCAAATCGTGTCACAGCCTTTGGCGGCCCCGAAATCACTCAGGTGCTTTCTGCCATAAATCATGAAACGCGATGGAAAGAGCGACCCTATGGGCCGCTAGGTATGCATATTCGACTACGTGATCGGCGCTGGGCGCCAGTCATCGAGAGTGTGCTTGCCGATCCATTGAATGCGTTTGTTGTGACGAATCACCACGACCGTGCATTGTTGTCGCGGATTCTCAAAACCTACCACGCGTCAAATCAAATCATCACTGCCGCTCGTGACTTGTTTGACTATTCCCATGGCGAGCCAGAGGCATCTGTGTTGACTATCTTGCGCGTACTCGAGACGGACGAGCACATTTTACGGGTCCTCATCGATGGCCATCGAATCGAGAAAAGTGCTCTCGTCCCTGAGCGTGTCCTTGGTGACCAACTCATGCGTCGAAGACTCCCCAATGTATTGCAATGCTACTCTGCTGATCTATTCAAAATTACAGGTGGTGCTACCAGCAGTGTGACGCAAACCGTCACGCGGTACACCGGTGTACCGCGCTTTGCTGCGGACCATACGACCGAGTTAGAGGAGGCACAACGTGCAATAGCTCAGCATGATGCGTCACGATCCCAGATTCAAAGCAGCCTATCCGAGCTAGCGGAGCAAGAAACCCAGTTGAAAAGCGAACAAATGCGAAATCAACAGCAGGTGGAAGCCACACGACAGGAACACCGCAAGCTTCGACAGAGAATCGCCCAGCTGGAAGAAACCATGCGTGATGACGAGCCCGCCAACGTTGTCGCACTCGAAGAAGCGCGAGCTGAAGCCGACGTGGAAATGGCTCGCATTGTCGAGCGCTTCAAGCAGACGGAAGGGGAAAAAGAAGCAGCCGAAGCGGCTTTGGCTCCTCACGCAGCCAAGTTGGATCATTTGACGGAGCAGATCCACCTGCTGGAGGAGCACAGGAAGCAGTATGAAACTGAATTACAAAAAACGTACACGGAACGTGTGCGTCTACAAAAGACGCAGGAACACTGGTCTCGACAGCTCGACGCTCAAGAAGCGATCATCAACGAGACACAACGGGAACTTGCCTCTCTGAATGAGCTTATCCGGTCGTGGACACAGATGGCCACTGACTATTGTGCACGTGTCGAGACTCAACGCACGCCAGCGTCTCTAGAGGAGCAGATTCGTGCGATCGAGACACAAATGCAGCAGGATGAGGCATGCTCGGGCCAGTCCGTTGAAGACGTCATCCGCGAGTTGCGCGCCAAAAACAAAGCTTACCAGGAAGCTAGACAGAAGCTCGAGCAGACGCATTCCACCATCCGCCTTCTTGAGTCTGCCATTCAGCTTCGATTAGAAAAATGGCATTACTTTCGCCGCTTTGTCGCCATCCGAGCGCGGGCGAACTTTTCGATGCATCTTCAAAATCGAGGCTTTTCCGGCTCTCTGCACTTTGATCATAATGCTCAGACACTCAAGCTGCGCGTTCAAACCGGCGATAGCGATAAATCGCACGATAAAGACCCCAAAGTACTGTCAGGAGGTGAAAAATCGTTTGCCACAATATGTCTTCTCCTTTCACTCTGGGAAGCCATTGGGTGCCCGATCCGATGCTTGGACGAGTTCGATGTATTTATGGATGCCGTGAATCGCCAAGTCTCTATGAAAATGATTGTACGTGGTATCATGACTAACGCGCAGATTGACGCGGCGCGTGCGTCTTTGGGCGTGCAGTATCTGCTGATCACACCGCAGAACATGTCACAAGTTTCACTGGGACCGTACGTATTCACACACTCACCGTATCAGCGAGGTGCAAGTCCATCGCATGCAGGATCCCGAGCGACGTTCGTAGCATTACATGGCATTCGCGTTCCACGAGCCCGTCACCCGCTGTGCCTTGAGTTTGATGAGATTGGTCATCATGTCATTGGCCGGCGTAGGGATGCCATAAGCCCGGCCTAGCTCCGTAATGTATCCATTGATAAAGTCAATCTCTGTCTTGCCCCGCCGCGTCTTGACGTCCTGGTGCATACTGCTCCAATTCGACGCTGTTGCGCGCACGACATTTTCGACTTCGTGCAACAATGAGGCAGGCTTCAGTGACGCATCAAGAAGCGGAAGACCCTCGCTGTCTGTTTGTGTCAACAGGTCCGCCAAGGGCAGTGAGCTGAGATGCGCTGCGTCCGTCTCATTCGAGCTTTCCGCCGCCTTCGCATCACGCGCATATGCCTCAAGCACTTGGCTCATTTCCGTGCAGAGCGCACGAAACAGTTCGAGGGCAGCTGGTGTACCGAACAGGTCGCCATTCTTGCAATCCACTAGGGCTGTCGTAGGATTAATACAGGCGTTGATGGCCAGCTTGCGGAGCGCGCGCAGCTGATACGACCGAATGGGTTCCCAGTGCACATCCAAAGGCAGAGATAACAGCAAGGCTAGCGTCTGCCGAAGTGAATCTTCCGGAAGAGCGTGCCAATCCAACTCGCCCGACGGTGATTCCAAGCCTCGGAGGCGAAGACTCGGCACGATACCCAAATGAATACTACCGAAGCCGGCATGCACAGCGTGCAGAGGCTTTTTGAGGTAGCATCCGTGCGTGGTGCTTGCGAGAACAAAGTGTGGGCGTGAGTGGGGCTGAGGCCAAAGCCGTTCCAACAACATATCTAGCACGCCCATGCCGTTTTGAAGTAGAACGATGGTCGTTGACGGCGTAATGCGCGGTACAAGCGATCGAATGGCAGCATATGTAGCATCTGCCTTGGTCATAATAATCAGACTGTCCAGAGGGTATGGCTCTGCGCCTGGCCATTCTCTCGCAATACCGTCCCTGTCAGGCAAGAGCACTTGTGGCTGCACTGGATCGATAGGCGAGACCAGCTCCACGGCGTATCCTCTCTCAGACATGCACGCTCCATCATGATTAAGCCGAAGCTCTCGAAACACGGGCGATGAGCGCGCAAACGCTTTTTCACGCATATGCAGCGTTATCGTTGTCGTCGCTGCATCAGGGAGGTGGGCAGCCACAGCCGACCGCACAGGCGATCGAGGCGTAAAGGCACGCATCATCAATCCCTGCCGCACGGCGGCGCGCAGGTGCGTCGCTATAAGGGTGCCCACCGCACCGACACCCAGGATGTGCACATGCATAAGCAAGTCGATGGGAGCCCAGCGCCAGCCGGCGACAGGTTTCTCGTCGATGACATAAGCACTTCGGCCTGGGGCGCCCATCCATTCTTGTGCCATCATGCGGAGGACCGTGCGGCCGTGGCTGTGCTGCTTGTCGTGGCTCGTGTGTCTCGCCGTCGTACGCTTCGCCGATGCCTCCAGTTTGTCAGAAAAGCGCGATGCATTGCAAGCAATGCGTCTGCGCCTCATCCACGAGCGCTCGGAGCTGGAAGGATACCTTCAAGGTAACGTGACACAACAAGGTGCCTTTCGTCCGGTGCGTGAACAGGATCCACGACTTGATCGTGCATTACGCGACATCGAATTCGAACCCTATCCTTTCTATCCTAACGTGAGTGGCTTCTACTATGGCCACCTGTCGACGTGGAATACATCACGACTTTCGTGGGATCAAGCTCAGGAAAGAGGGCTGGTGGCATGGAACAACACAGTCATCCGGCCGTATTTCCAAGCCTATGGAGTTACTGACAAAGCTTCTCATATACGCGGAGGAATTGCATTGCAGCCACCTTGGGAAAATGCCTCGCTTCTTGACAATTATATACAATTGGTTGGTGTGCACGACATTCGGCTCGGTATGCTATACCTTGTGGGTATGCCGGTGACAGCAAACGATGTGCTAGACATACGAAACGTGCTTGCCATGATACCAGAAAAGCAAGCCGCGTTTCGAAACGATGCAGGCAAGGCTTGCATCAATGACATCAATATGCGTATCCAGCGCATTGACGATGCCATGACCAGCCCCGACACTATATCGTTACCCGATCCAGACCCATCCGCCTCCAGCAATTGTACCATGCAGCTATATGCTAAGCTATCTCCGGAAGACCTTGACCAGAGGGAGCTGAACACCATTGAGCATGAATTGCGCGAGCCCTCTGGCATTGTAACTCGCAATGCGCCTCGATTACACATGAAAGTCCTTGGGATTTCTACGCGGTGTGGCATGTATCTCGAGACCGACTCCATGGTAGGTATATCACGCGCGCAGTATTGGAATGACGTGCGGTATTACATCGCTGGTATGATCTGTGTCGTGCTCATGCAGCTCGTACTCATGACGCGAGAAATGGAACGGATCCAAACGCACACGGCCATTTCGCGCATTTCTAGTCTCTCCGTGTGGATACACGGCCTGATCGATGCGTGCATGAGTATAACACATTTTTCTCTCGGCCTGGTCCTTCCTGGCATTTATGTACCAGGCTTCTTTTCGATTGCGTTCATGCAAGCCGTGCTGTTCTTCGTTCTTGAGTTCCGCTTGTGTGCCATCGTCACTAAGCAGCGTATGGAAAGTCACAGGGATGCAATGCAGCGGGACGATTCGGTGTCCGATGATGACGACAGCTCGTTTGATTCCCTCTTGGATGAACCGACGTTGCAACACTATGTGAACAATGGATATCGGCGCCTACGACGCGCCTTGCACCGAGTGCCCCGCATTTTTTTCTTGGTTTCGTGGCTCATGGCCATTATCTTGTTTGTCAACGTGGCACCCGTGCTGTATGCCTTAGTAGCGGTATCGTTCTTGCTGTCGTTTTGGATACCACAGATTCTGCACAATATTCGCCAACGATCCACGGGATTTCACACCAGCACAATTATCGGCATGTCGATGGCAAGGTGCTACGTGCCGCTGTATTTGTACCAAGATCACTTCAACCCTCTGTCCATGGAACCCACACCTTGGTTTTGGGTCCTGATGGGCTGGTGCGCAGCACAAACACTTTTCTTAGTGGGCCAAAACATGAGAGGTCCTCTTTTCTTTTTACCACATTCATGGCGCCACTCGGAGAAAGATTGGAATTGGCACCCATCCAAAGAAGCCCTGGCAGCGATGCTCTCGCATACGCACGATGAAGAAGAGGCTGCTGTGGATCCCTTGTCTATACCGCTGGGCGACTGCCCTATCTGTCTGATGCCCACCTCGTGGGACGACGAGTCTGTTATGGTAGCTCCTTGCCACCACGTCTTCCACCAAGAATGTCTTTTGCCGTGGCTCGACATTAAACATATTTGTCCGAGCTGTCGACTTCCTCTACCCATGTATAATAAATAGTCGTACGAGAAAAATTACACAGGCGACTGCGGCCCCATAGGATCATTCATCCCCAACGGCGGGAAGGCCGAGGGCATCGGCACGCCCTGCTGCTGGTTCGTCGCGCTCGTGTAATATGTGCTGTTCGGCATCGGCATCACACTGGGTGGGCGAACAGAGTTGGCCGCGCTACCACCAGCACCACTGCCGCCGCGGCCGCCTGCATTGCTAGCTTGATACTGCGGACACGCATTGTTCGTTGACATGTGGCCCACCATACCACAGCGACCACAACGGCGCTTCGTATTGGTTTTGTTGGGCATCTTTTTGTAGCCGCCAATAATGCCCTCGGCAGCCGCCTTGGCGTTCTTGCGCTGCAAACGACGGTCCTGGTTCTTCACACGAGCGGCAATCTCTTCTTCTAGACGTTTTTTGCGCATCGCATCGAGCGCGGCATCACCCGTGGGCATGAGCGACTCGGTCACGATGCTCTGCTCTTCAATCTCCTGGCGCTGCTTTACATAGGCATTGATCACCGATGGGTCACGTACAATGTGCTTGTACCACACACCATTAAACAATCGCTTGACCAGCAGGGGCTTGGTCGCCTTATGTTCCAGCTGCTTACGCTCGCGACGCTGCTCTTCACGCCACATTTGTTCTTCCTTCGCCGTAATGCGCGGCGGTTCAGGATTCGACAGCGCGGCCAGTTGGGCCTTCCATATGCGCGCGATTTCTGAACGGTAAATCGCCTGCTGCTCTGCCACATTGTACCGGTGACCCGACTTGGCACGCGTCTCTGCCTCTGCTGCCAGGCGCTCGTCCACATCCTCACCAGCGCGGAGGAAAATCTCCTTCATGGATACACGCACAAAGCTAAACGCCTCTCCTCGTCCGCTAGGATCACCTTCGCCGTGCAGCTTCAACATGGCCTTCCCCTGTGTTGCGTGCAAAAAGTTCTTGCTCGTGATCCATGGGGCTAACAGCTGCTCAATTTCCATCTTTCCTTCGTCCGCATCGTCATCCGCTCCCTCGGCCGTCTTGGTGAAGCCTGCATCCAAAAGGTGTCGTTGACCCACCTGCATGCCTTCGACCAGACAAATATGCTCCGGCGTTAGCAGCTTTTGCAGCTCGGCCTCATCCGGGATCGGGACATCAGGCTTCAAACGCCAGAAACCTTGATGCATATCGCCGGACTTGCGATTATACACCATGAACTCTTTCAGACGCTGTCGCATTTGCAGCTCATTCTGGTCAGGAAAGTATTTCATCACGCGATGAATCTTGATGCGATGGGCATGACTTTTCTCAACCAGTTTATATGTAATCATCTGCAATCGATACTTGATATTGTTCGTTACAAGTCGAGCATGTGGGCCGGGGATGGGCGTCGTTGGGTATGTTTGGCCGACCACGTATAAGTTGGGCACATCTCGAAGGTAGTAACGAACATCATCCTTCGTGGTACTCCGAATAAACAAAAAGTCATTTTGAGTAGGCTTGTGACGAAAGAGCGGCGCGCGTGTCATATTGTTATACAAAACCAGTTGCGTCTGCCCTGGCTCGACACTGCCAAACTTCATAAAGGGCGACTCATCCGTCACATCTAGCACAAAAGCTTCGCCCATATCAGAGCGCGGAATATGATCATCCTTGGCGTCTTTCTTCCGATAGTAATTGACGAGCAGACTACCCATACCGAGATTAGAAAGCAATGGTGGATACTCTTCTGAATATTCACATAACACATAGTTGCTAGCGTCTTTTAATGTCAAATCGCGCGTGCTATGCAGCACCTCACTGGGATCCTTGGACTTGCGCTCACCATCCTTTTTTCGAGACGAACGAACACGTGAAAAGCTGATGGGCATGTTGGAAGGAAATTGAATCCGCGGACGATGCCATGAACGTGTTTCATGCTTCGTTAGGCGCGTCTTGTAGAATGGTAGCTGGAGTTTGATCGCAGGCCAGGCATGACGAACGACCAGCTGACCAAGAGTTTGACGCACGCGGTGTCGGTGCACTTTGCTCAATTCATACATGCGGTCATTCGACAAATTAAATGGATCGAGCTCGCTCGTAAACTTACTCGATTTAAGCAAGTTGGGCGGCGCGTCTGCACGAAGCAAGGAAGCCTGTTTTTCAGACTGGGTATTTTCATTTTCGAGAATCATTTCTGCGTCATTCATGTCCATAATGAGTCGGTCAAAACGTCGAAATGGATGCTGTGAGTTCCAAATAATATTTTCAAACCAAACGCCTTTGGCAAGCTCGTCATTCCGAGGTCGACTCACCTCTGCCATAGTTAAGACATGCGAAGGCTCTTCAGACGGATGCGGGGTGATGTGTCGCTCCCAGTCATCCACTTCCACATTGGTGAGCAAGTGCGACGTGCGCGAAGTTCCATCACATATCACCTGACAACGCAATTTGGTCGAATCTGAGTCCTGTTTGGCCACATAGGGCTGTACTAGGCGCGGGAGAAGATGAGGCTCACTCTCGCTCTTGACGCCATCTGAAGCCATAAACTCGTCGTAGCCAGCCTCTTTGGCTGACATCTCGTGGTGATTTTTGTTATAATGAGGAAGCTTCCCGACAAGTTTGCGACGTTTGAGAGAACGTGTAGCAAACAACTCAGTAAAGTCTAGCAAGTTACCCTGTTGAAAGTCAGGGAACATATGGCGAGCTTCACTTCTTGGACTCATAAGAGGAGCGACATGAGTTGTCTGCTGCTTTTCTGGCTCTTGACTTTCTTCCTTGTCATTCTCTTCTTCGTCGGCAAAGTCATCGTCTTCGCCACGCACCTTGATTTTTTCTCGTCGAAGTGAGCGGTTATTCTCAGCCTTAGCTGCAGCCTCGTCCTCAGCTAAATCATCTTCCTCATCTTCCTCATCATCTTTCCCTTCCTCTTCTTTGCCATCATCAAAGTCATTACGGTAGATCTCGTCGCGATGAAGCGCCTGTGCATTAGCACTTCTTTTGGCGCCAAGTCCGATACGACTCAAGTCTGAGTCGGCACTGACAATACCCATGTCCTGAAGGACTTGACCCAGAGCCAGTCCTCCCAGTTGCGACACGGCATCATCGTGTTCTGAGTCCATCCTCGCAGATGGACAGTCGGTGGGAGAAGCCTGCTACGACCAGTATGGACGCGGTGGAGGCTCATAAGCCACGTGGCTACAAGTCCTATGAGAGGGGTAGCCGAAACAAGTCGACTGAATTCTGGAAGGCCTGAGAGGCTAGCTCTTCAAGACGCATGCCTTTGAGCTGCGCCACAACAGCGGCCACTTGACCTATATGACAGGGCTCACATCTTCCTTTGACGGCCGCGTTCTCTGCCCATTTTTCCGGCTTGACACGTACAGGCGAGTACAAAGCATATAGTTGTGAACACGACTTGGCAAACGCTTCAAGGTGCGCGTACGATGCATGTGTTGGGCGGATGTCACACCATGGTGCATCAGTTTCTAGCATGATGCGATGCAAAGGAATTTGCTTCACCACATTTAAGTTCTCTTGCGTTTTCAGCGAGCACCCATTCACACCGATGTACAGCCCCATTTGTACCAGTTCTTGCATTTCAGCTAGTGTCCCCGTAAAACTGTGTACGACACCAACACTTCCCTTACTTTCTGGAGTGGGCTCTGTGTGATCACGACGTAGTGATGATAAGTGGGGGCGCAAGATACGCACAAAGTCGGTATGAGCCCCTCGCGAATGTAGGAATAGGGGCAATCGAACTTGTTCCGCTAGCTCCAATTGGAGCTTGAAACATCGCTGCTGCGCATCTGCGGGCGAAAAATGAAGGCGGTCATAGTCTAATCCACACTCTCCCACGGCCACGATGCACGGGTTGACAAGAATTAAGTCTTTCAAGGCATTCATATAGGCAGATGCTCCGTATGCTTCCAGCTCTGTAGATCGTGTGGGATGGCATCCGGCTGTCGCAAACAAGCCACGCTTGGTATCTGCTAGTTGAAGCACGTCATGGACTTCATTCAAGGAGCCAGCTGTAATGATCTGAGCATCGACTCCGGCATTACTCGCACGTGTCAGAACCTGTTCTAGGTCGTCTGTGTGCTTCTTCTTCTCATGGTAAACACCACGAAACATAGGATCACTCAAGTTGACCGCAATCTCGACATAGCGAGGCAAGATCGTCGACACGGCCGTCCTTGGCTGCATACTCCACCGAAGAGATAATGGGGTTAGGGGCTACATACAAAACACTCCACGCTATGTATATATCAAGAACGAATGTCTGCGTGCGAAGGGGTGGAAGAAGAGAATAAGATGTACACACACACCAACCACAAAGCATGGCCTCGCTAAAACACAGCCATTTAGCTGCTCATCGAAACACTCTGGGTGCCGCGGTTGTACTCGAGCGACACTGATTCCTGACCGTGGCGCTGGTGGTCCGAGGTCCTCACACCCTCACTGTGAAAGTAGCGGCTGATTTGCTTGGGCGAGAGACCCGAGTCACCCATCATGCCCTGTGCAAGCATGTTCATAATATCAGCGTCGCTCTCAGCCGACGACGAGTCATTGCTCAGCGAGCGCGTTGCCTGACCGCGGGCACTCTCACTGCCGCCCTGACTGGCGCTTTGCTTGCCAAGGTGAACGGGAAGCGACGTCGGCGTGGCACGCGAGCGCGTCATTGAGCCACTCGAAGAGTGTGATGACGTCTGCCTAGCATCGCTGCTACTGGGATGGAACAGCGAGTCGAGACCGGCCATGGGGTCCATTCCCAGGAAAAGCGACGAAACGCCCTCAGCACCCGTGCCTGAGCTGCCCATCGAGGATTGATGACGAAGCAGCGAGTGAAGAAGAGCCTGATCCTTGCGCGATGGCGAGGTCTGAGCAGAAGATGACTTGTGCGACGACTTGTGTGCGCGGTGACGGACAGGCTTGGACGACGAACTCTTTGGCGACTCGGACGTCGCGCTACTGCTGCTGGCCGAGCACGAGTCCTCACGCTTAGCAATGCGCTTCTTGGGCGGCGTTCCGCCGCCGTTGATGCACGAGTCCGAACCCTTGCTTACTGGACCCACAGGGCCGGAAGGCCTGCAGGTGCCATCAGCATCGCACATGTTGATCGTGAACTTTTGGCCCTCGGGCACGGTCACTTTCCAGGAGGCCGTTGTGTCATGCGTCTGCTCCAAAGAGTCAAGCACGTTACCTACATCACCCTCAGCCGTGATGTATGGCGTGTATGGGGCCTTGCCCCCGTGCCAGTTGATCCTGAGCGGCCGGCACTGAGAAGCAAAGGCAGGTGTGTCGACCTGGAGCTCACCACCAGTGTTGCCACCACCTTGCTGCTGGGCAGCGCTGCGGCCATCGGAGGCATCAGCGCCGCTGCTGGGGCTTGAAGAGGTCTCAGCACTCTGCGACTTGCTCGAGTGGTGGTGCTTCTTCGTTTCGCTGCTGTGCGACTTTCCACTGTGGCCGTGTTCGCCACCGTGATGACCATGGGAGTGATGACCGTTGTGCTTCTTGTGGGACGAGGACGACGACTTGGAGTGTCCGTGATTTTTCGATGACGAGGTGGACGACGAAGGCGAAGCTGTTGGGATCTTGACCGCAGCAGCGTTACGGCCGTGCTCCGAAGAGCTCGTACTCGAGGCACTCTTGTTGCTGTGCTTCTCGTTGGCCTCCATCTGCTGAGCCATGTCCGACCAAGCATCGCGGCTGTCGGGCGTGCTCGCAGCCGAAGTGCTCTTGCTGCTCTTTTTGCCGCTCCTGCTCTTGCTCTTGCTAGTCGAGTCGATCTTCGGGTAGTAAGTCACACCGCTGATCGTGATAGGTCCGTATTTACTCGACGCTTGCGATAGGAGTGATGAGGTCGCAACCGAAGGCATCCTGTTGATGGCTGACGTAGGACTACCGTGACCAGTCGGGCTGCCACTGTCACCACTGTCGCGTTCACCGGAGCCAAGCATCTCCTGGATGATCGAGTCAATTTGCTCCTTGCTGATACCTGACTCGGAGTTACGACGGCTGTGCAGCTTCGAAGCTTTGTTCTCGCGAATGACAAACTTGGGCGACTTCTTCTCGTCCTGACCATCCGAGAATTTGATCAGATACTGCGTAGCATCGCCATGGACATGCTTAGGCGCCTTGGCGTGCAGCGTGTTGTTCTTGGGATCAGTACCGTCAATGCCATGAGCGAGGCTTGTCTCATGCTGCTTGCCGTTGGCCAAAAGAGCGACAAGAGACACATTCATGTGCTTCCAAGCCGAGTTCTTGGCAGCTGGCTTCCATTGAACCACTAGCGACTCTCCAGCATTTGTGGCTGGGGCGGCCAAGGGCTGAAGGTCGGCAGCATCCTTGTTGGCACCATTCAATGGGGCAGCACTGGCCAGCATACCAGATGCCGTCATAAGAGCAGCGGGAAGAAGGAAGTACTGCATGATGTACGATGTAGCTAGTTGGGATCAAGAGATGGGATGTGTGATGCAAGGAAGGTAGTCAAAGGTAATGCGGTCAACGCTAAAACCTAAGGTGTGTGTGCAGGGCAAGTATCGGTTACCAGAACCGACCGAAAGGACAAGAGGGGATAAGTTGTCGAGAGGCAGAGCTGTGCTAGTTTTAAAGTTTTTCTGGTTGTGCACCTTTCTACCTCATGCAGTTTCGACAGTAGCACAGCCTATACAAAGTAGATGCTCTTTGAAGGTGTCAGACCAGCCGTCTGGTGCCTCTCCACGTTACATGACATTCTACTACTCTCCATTGGCGAATCACAGTTGTCAAAAATGGTCTGTGCGTGATTACCAACCACATGAACTTCTACGCGGATCTCGTCCTACTTTATCCGAACCAATCGTTTGGCTACCACTGCGTCAGAAGCCCATTTTGACATCTGCTTACCTTGCTTGTGCGAGATAGCCAATGCCACGGCGTGCACCTGCTCTGACCATTGATGCAAAGCATGATGCATGTCCTGACCATGGTTGGGAGTGGACGCACGCTTGATTTGAAGCACATGATTCACGCCGTCGAGGGCGCCATCAACGCGGCCGTCTAGGATGAGCATGACGAGTAATGCTTCCACTTCATCGAGTCGGATGCCAAGCATCTTCCAGCGTTAGTGTCTCCACACATACCGACGCAAGCCTGTCCAGTCGCACCGATTTGTAGGGGCGGATATAATTGAGAATGTATTGCACGCGCAGCTCTTTGATCACATCAGGGATAAATTGCTGTACAAAAGTATCTTGTAGGAAGGTGTCATGATTGTCAGAAATGACGCGCTCAGCATCCTTTACATCCCGTCGCTCATATGCATCCATCAATGCCGTCATAGCTACGATTTGAGGATCATCTTTGTAACTGAATAGTTAATCAACCTTAACGTACGGCTTGGTTTCTTGAGAGTCAAACAAATTAATACTGCTGCCCATGAGCATATTGGCGAGAACAAGATACTTGAGAACTTGGATTCGCTGGGGGCTTCCAGCCTCGTCATAATTTCGAAAAGCCTGGAAAAAGTTTACCTGAGCTGCTTCCCAGTCTTTTCCTTCCATGTACATTTTCCCCCCGAATTCACGAATGACGCCCATGGTTCGTGGATGTGGAATCGCATTGGTAACATTCGTTGCCTCAAGGAATACCTTTTTGACCATACTCGCATTGTGCAGTTGTTGATACATTTGGATTTCAAGGGAATAAAGCTCAAGGACATTGGTCCCATGGATCTGTGTGTCCGATTGCTTGTCGCTCAATACATTAGCGCGCAAGTCGCCAAGCACAAGACTTAGTCGGTGCCATTCATGCCGTGAAAGCCAGAGATACGCATATTTGATACAAATTTTTGTATACAAGCGCTCCGTATTACGTGCCAAAGCGGTGCGCTTGGTAACCTCGTACCAGGCTTCGATCTTATCGAATGGCATCTCTGACACCGTCGAGGCACAGTCTAACATGGTATTGATCGACTTCTCGCTGAATATAAATAAAAAGAACGTACACATAGTTGAATGAAAGAAAAGACTTCTCAGTGCACAGTAGTAAGTGAGCGTATTCATTCAGGGCGTCATCGTATTGCCCAAGAGACAATAAAAGTTTAATTTGTTGCTTCAACGCCTTGAAACCCCTGCCGTGAGTAGGTATACACATACCATTCCGATTGAATCTGGTCCTGAAGCACAATGTCTCGAAACTCTCGCAGCGCGTCTCTAGGATTATCAGCTTTGATGACTACTGTCAGACGACTAGACATACCCTTGGCGTTGTAATACTTATTTTCGACATCTGCGTTCTGGTCGTCCATATCCTCATCATCTTCAAATTCAAATTCGTAATCCTGCTCATCATCATCGAGCGCATCATCCATCATAAACTGACATATTAGCCTCCAGCAAGTTAACCCACCTCATCGTCCGACATGGCTTGTGCTTGTGTCACGCGCTGTGACGCACAGGACCGTCGTCATGCTCTCCACATTTGTGGAATTAAGTTCTCCAGGCTCGGGTTCTGGATGAGAATGACCACGGCGACCGAACACTCGCCTTGCTTTTTGCGCAGCATTGCGTTTACGTTATCGCGATGGCCCAAACTGTACGTTGGTGTGATGGTTTAACCATGTAGGACAAGCTTTCTGTGTATCCCGAGGCTGATAAGGAATTGACTGTCGTGGAGACTCATACGGAGCTCGAGCGGCAAGTGTCTCGCGCACGCCAGGCCGTACAGAGCTTTTCGGCCAAGTTCCTGGGGTCTGTTCGCTCGGGAGTCAACTCTGTGATCAAGACGGAAGACAAGGTTGAAGGTGCGTGATCTAAATGTGATGCGCTTACGAATCCAAGACCGCGTCAGCAGCCTGCTTGCCAAGAATGAAAACTTGACACCCAACGGTCTCTATGTAGGTGTACTGACACTTGCCAGTATGGTCTTCACGCGCCACCGCGCATTTCCTATACGATGGATTGTGCCTCCTGTTGTCCTTGTCGCATCCATGCGGTACTTCTTGCCAGGCACTAGCGATAACATTGCCGACTACTACGAAATGAAAGAAGAGGCCCTTTCGAAGCCGTTTAGCGAGGCGCGACGTGCCCAATGGGCCCGTGCTAAGCAGTTCTGGTACACTGGCATTGACCACTTCCAGATGACGCGCGAGAAACTTGCCAGCACGTGGATGTCCAGCGTACGAGGCATGGAAGACTCGACGGGACTTCAGGTGAGCTCGATTCTGGTCGGCTCCGATGCGACTCCCAGCGCCACACCAAATTCGGTAGAGCCGAAGCAAGCGAAGAAACTCGTATAGATGGGTATCTTGCTATAATACATGCATTGATCACAAGCCTTGACGCCGTCGGGCAGCCTGCTTGGAATGCGAGTTGCCTATCAAACGACGGGCGAGCTTTTGAGCGGCTGGGGATAAATGCTGAGCAGAGCGCAAAGAAGAATCTTGGCGGGGCGTTCGTTGAGAGTCCTTACGATTACGTTGCGACTCGGACCATGCTCGCCGGATATCTGGCGTCGTATAGCCATGTTCTGTAGAGCTCGCGGGTTCTAGAATGCGATCTTGACTCCATCCAATTCGTTCGCGCAGTGTTGCGTCGCGTAGCTCACTTTCTATGCGTGCATGCTTTTCTGTGCGGAACGCCTTACGAAGTCGAGCATTCATCGTGTAGGGATCAGACCATTGCTCAGCAGAAACCTGTTCTAGCTCTGCTATGCGGTCTCGATAGGAAGAAACGTTGCTCTTCACCAAATTTTGCCGTTCAATGTCAGCAAAGGCGCCATCCTTCCTCGATGTGCCTTGCTCGCTTCCGCCGATCACGACATCATCTTCGCTAGGCTCCCATTCTCGCACTTGCTTCCGAGCACCTGATACCACCACATATGCCGTGTTCTTTGTTAGAATTCATGGACGTACTTTGGGATCAGTGCGTATCTCGAACCGTGCCTTGCACATGGCACACTTGCATCGGAATAACCACACCGGGGTAGAATAATATGAGCCAGCTGAGACCTTTTCAGCATTAAAACGAACGCCTTGGGCCAAATGATTTTGACAAGAGTCACTGGAAATGAGAATGATCTTGACGTACCACCAGATCGAGAAAGGAAGCTCAACTTCCGTCAGCATATAAAGTACGTACATCGCACTTTGCTCGTCCTGGGGCCATTGCTTTTTGATGGATGAAAACTCTTGTCAAGTTCCTTGCGCTCTGCTTCTTCATCACGAGGACGATATCGCCCCACTAGACGCGTAAGCTGCCTGACTGCGCTCCTCACTACACACTGCCAAAACCCTGCATGGTGACCGCAGTCCAAGAATCACGAGAGCCTCCACAAAATGGCGCCTCTATGGCAACGTCTGTTCACGATACAACCAGTACTTTTCCCTGGTGGGATCAGCACGCCGAAGACGAGCAAGAAGCTAGAATAAGTGAGGAGTATACTTACTTCTAAGCGTGTTGCCTTGCTCATAGCGTCTCGCTCTGAAGTTTCGACGCAGCTGTCAAAAAGCCATTCCAGAGCATACGGCGGTGTTATGCAAGGACCATTTTGTTCGGGGTGCTGAGCCGCATCGGCATAATCCTGGTCGACGATAAATTCACGGATGCGCTCGTTTAATGACGAAAGAGGGCGCTTTGGCTGGAGTGCCAAATGTAATCTGATGTGAGATCAGTCAACGTACCCTCGAAGATAATTCCAAGGACTCGCATTATGGGGGGCCATCGCAATTTTCTCCAGGGCATAGCTAAATCATGTTAGAAAGCAGCACACATACTTGATTTCTGCATCGCGTACCCTCTCCATTTCAGCGGGCAGCTCGCTTCGTCCATGCATGGCACGCCCAAAAATGCAGTACCAGCGATGATTGTATGCACTGTTGTTTCGTACGTCATTTCGTATCATCTTATCAGCATAGGCAATATCCGAGTCCCAAAAGTGCGGGTATTGGCCGGCTCCCACGGCACTAACGCTTTCATCTCGCAAGCCGAGTCCCCCAAAATGCGCGAGAATCCACTGACGATACGCCCATGTATGGTAGTTTTTCCCATCATTATCAAGCACCGATGAAACAAAATCAAGTTCCCGAGATGGGTCCCCCAAAATGGACACAATCAATTTCCGATGTTGCCTGCGCGTCAGTGTTATGCTGACGTACCAGACCTGGTAGTTCTTCATATTCACTAATGCAAACGTGTCAAGAAAGTCCAGCTCTTTGTATAAGCGCTCGTTTTCCTGCCCTGATAATGCCATCTGGATTAATACATGCGCACGACACTGCCATACTGTGTAATTGGCAGGATTCATATGGACTAGCATTTCCGTGAGGGCCAGTGCGCGCTCTGACACTTCTATTTGGCCTTCATTTCTTTCTCGTAGCGCTCTGAACAAGCTCATGGCCCTTACATCTGTCACGTAAGTTGAACCAGAGACACGTACACTGTGGGTCGTACAAGATTGGACACAGTGGTTCAGGCCCATCGTTCTGAGGGACAGGAACAACATCTTTCCAAATGGGTGCATGTAAATCAAAGGCAGACATTTCTTCGTCCAGATCCCTCTCTTGATCGGTGAGCTCAGAGAGAACCACCATCTTTCGTTTCAAGGTGAAGCGTGCTTAAATGTCAACGCAGGACCCACGCCAGGACGATGCTATGTGGAGGGATTAACAAACATTTCTTTGTTCCTAAATGTGTCATGGAGTCATTCTATAGGGGAACTTGTGTCAAATGCCAGAAGACGAAGGGAGCACCTGTGCATGTGTACCGAAAGCCCAAGGAGATGTCAGCTAATGCTAACTCGACGTCACATTTGCGCCAGCCAGGAAGGTGTACCTTTAAAATTGCCGAAGATGTGCTTGATCCAACAGAATATTCCAAATGGGATACATCCAGGTGCTTTGGCCACATATTATGCAGGCGCAAGGTAGCTTCGATCAAAGAAACATGGCGATAGTACTGCATGTAGTAGCTCTTAATTTTACAAAGCGTTGATCGAACAGCATTACTCAATAGCCTTTCGCTTGCAATCAGTGCCTTGTCACTTTTCATGGGTTCATTCTCCACCAAAAAATTCAATGGCGGGTCCACAGCTAATGAGAGAACTGTGACAACATTGTGATGAGGACCGAGGCACGACGTTGACGTGCAAAGCGGAAAGAACAGCTCCAAATCTTTGATGGGATTGGTGGGGCTCTCGAACTCGAGCACATCAGTCGTATCCTTCATGTGAAGTGAAGCAAGACCTAAGCTGTCCTCAACAAAAATATGGCACGTATCCTTTCGTCGTGCTTCCACAACATCTGTAAAAGGGACATGCTGTCCTTCTTCATGAGTTTGGCCATGATCAAAAAAGCCGCTTCCCGACTCGTGACAAGTGAGGGCCGTATTTGTGATCATGTTTTCGAACAAGTGGGCATTCGCGCTTCCACAGCAATAAGAACGTGCACTTTGCAGGCCAGCACCATAAGACATGGAGAGATGCATGCGAGGACCACGAGGAAAAAGAGCACGAGTCATGGCAAAACTGCCAAGACGATGTGGTCTTGCACGTAATATTGACCGCAGCGAACGCAAGTCGATATTCTGAAAGCGGCAGCCTAGAGGCGATGGGAACGGAACACACAGAATTTTTTATTTCACACAAAAAGGTGACATGCCAAGATCTCATCAAATATCCGCCTGGAACAAGAGTTTGGATGACGCTTGGATGAATAAATCGGTGATGAACGTTTGACATTCGAACGGCCAGGTACTCCCACGGACGCCGACACGCATTGTCTCTCATAGGCCTGAGACAGCTGCACTTATTTGACCCGCTTCACAAGGACTCGCATGGCTTCTGCTCATGAGAAACAGCTGTCCTGTATAAGACAAATTTGACATAGTACCGGGGAGTTAAAACAGCTGTTGGTTTGACATGCTCGTGAGGCGAAATTTCGATCCTGCATGGGGCTGATGGCAGCCTTGTGCAGGCGGATGCCGCCAACCTTGATTACCACGCATGTGAATATATATAAGTCGCAACTTGCAGCCGCTGAGCCTGATCATCGCAGGCTTTCCTTTGGCAAGTGATGTTTACGTGCATTCTTGCATTTCACGTAGTGCTCGTGAGACATACATTCGTGACCCAGCAAAGGTCATTGAGGCTTTAAAGCCAAAGAATGAAAGAAATACACAGTGGTGCCACCAGGAAGAGCAAGAAGGGGATAGCAGGGCGAACGGCAGCGCTCAAAATGAGAATAGGGAACATGTTTTGGTATTTGCCTTCGCCAATCGAGCCAGATAATGGCCTGAATCCTGCCATTTTATCGGGCTCGTTGCTGAGGAGTGCGCCACAGCGGGGAATGACACAGGCATTCTTCGCGTCCGTCTTGGCCTGTATACGGAACCAGCATTCTGAGTAGGCCTCTGACGTGCAACAAGTACTAACGACCGTCTCGGTCCAGCTGGCTTGTTGATTGTCGTCCAAATCATTGCTCATCTGGCAGGTGCCCTTGTTTGTATCGGCTGTGATGGAGGCCGTGGCACCAGGGGCAACAGAGCCGGCGTTTTCGATATGGTTCGACGTTGTCGCGTTTCTCTTCTCTAACGAGGGTGTTGAGGCAGGTGCCGGGAGGGCTTCGGTCATGGGAAAAGATACAGGTGTGATGGCAGGTTGTGCTGCGTTCTGCTTTGCATACGTCCCGAGAAGTTGAGCACTGTCACTAGCATGGTTAGTGGCATCGAACATACGTACTCCAGCTCATACAACACCTGGGCAGCACCCAGCGTGATAAGCAGCGCAAGAAGCACTCGAAGAGTGTGAAGACAGTGCATGATTTTCTGAACAAGTGCTATATTGTAGGGATGTTGTGCCTGCGCAAGAGACACGCGACCGCGTTGCTGAGGGAGGGCGTCCAAAATGTTGGGTTGGTACGCGGTCCCTATTGCCACGTGGGGCACATGCCTACGGTCTGGAAAAACATACTGGGGCGCCACTTTCCGATGTGGGTGCCGAACTACGGGCTCTGGGATCGGACATGTTGTAGAGTGGCCAACATGGCTTGAAGCAGATCGTTGCGCAGATCCTCCGAGTCCTCAAGGCCTACAGAAATACGGATCAGGCGTGGATCTGTGTCGGGAGAGGCGATGACGCGCTGCTCAATGAGAGACTCAACGCCGCCCAGCGAAGTGGCAGGGACAAAGTAGGACAAAAAGTGCGGCAAGTACTTGGCATAGTCAGCATGAGCAGTAAGGAGACCAAAAGTAGGCGAGCCGCCATTCGGAAGCTGGGTCTTTGGATCGAATGTGTGGTTCTCCTTCTGCGTGTCGGCGACTTCCTCGGGATATGCCGAGCGTGGCTGCAGAGACGAGTGCCAGACCTGCTTGACGAAGCGGCCATTCGCGATATCAGCAGGCACATGCTCGGCGGGTACTTGGCCTTCGGTCAGACTGTACAAAAACTGCACGAGATGGGCAGCTGTCGCCGATTGGTGACGCACGCGGAGAGGCATCGTACGGAGTGAGCGCAGCAAGAGAAAAGTCTCGAGGCTACCGGGCACACGTCCACTGATGCTTCGTTCTTTCCACAGTGCCACGAATTGTTTGTAGTTTTGCGTGGCTGCGATGCCCACGAGTAGATCAGAATGACCGCCAAAGTACTTGGTGCCTGAATGCATCACAAAGTCAGCACCGTGCTGGAATGGATTCTGGAGAGGAGGCGGAGCCAGCGTCGCATCGACAGCCAGGTACGCATGTGCCGCATGTGCTCGTTGAGCATAGTGCTCGATGTCGCGCGCCTCACCGGTCGGGTTCAGGGGCGTCTCAAGCCAGACCAGCGTCGCGCCGCGTCGCACATCGTAGTCTTCTTGAGATGGCGTGCCCTCTTGCGTTGGGTATTCGTCATCTAGATCGATAAACTTGACGTTACGACCTTGTGCATACTTTTGGAATACGTCGTGCACGCCAAAGTATCCACGGCGAATCGCAATCGTAGAAGGAAGAAGCAGATCGGCAATGGCGTCCGATGCAGAGAGGCCAGACGAGTACAGAAGTGCATGTCCTTTCAGCATACCTGAAATGACGCGCTCAGAGCGGACGCGAGTGTCCTGCGAGTACCTGCTGTAGATGTGGAACGCATCCTCAGGATGCGGCTCTCCATGCCCCGTATGAGCAAGTTCGCTATCGGGATGGGGTTGATGAAACGTGGTGCTCACCGAGATGCTTGGTGCAACGGCATAAGCAGGCTCCCTGATGTGGTCTGGCTGGTCGGCGTGAATGACCAGCGTGTCCAGCTGGGGCGGCGTGGCTGGTCTCGACATGGCGGTGGTGAAGAAGGCTATGCGTAGGCGCACAGACCCTCTGGGCCACATGCCTAGATGACTAAGCGAGTTCGATGCACCCCACAACGTCCGCTGCGCATGCTTTGGCAAAAGCACACCATTTTGCGTCAGCGGCATGGGGCAGCTATTATCCACGTTTCTGCCGCCGTGGGCGCGGCCGTATTGGCAAAGTATCATCGAGAATCCATTAAACTTGGCTCTCTTTGGCGTATGCGTACCGTTGGGCGTGTTTTTGCTATGGCCACCCGAGTCGTCGTCCCCGCTCAGCATGCCCTCCGTGAAAGAGGCACGCTCTGTCGTGCCCACTGCGCAGTACTCGACGCTTCCAGCTGAACATGCGAAATCCATCGAGTGGATCCGCTATACGCCGCGGACCTTGGCTCTCCATGACGGCACGCAAGGCGAGCACAGTCAGATCCTCCTGGCGATTGACGGGCATGTGTTTGATGTGTCGAGTGGACGCAATTTCTACGGACCTAGAGGACCGTATGGAAACTTTGCTGGACGCGATGCATCTCGCGGCATGGCGAAGCAGTCGTTCGCTCTTGGTGTGTATATCGTCACTCACGCTCAGACGTCCTTACGCCGATTGACCAACCTCTCGATACGCTCAGCGATCTGACACCAGCGGAAAGGTACGTTCATCAGAGCTCACACCAAAGACGAAATATGGAGGAGTGGATCTCCCACTTTCGCGGCAAGTATCCGATCGTCGGTCAACTTGTCAACGAAAGCGACGTAGAAACTTGCTAGAGACCTAGCCTGTGGGTGTGGAGTGTGTTTCTTTATGCGGCCGACGCCGCCGAGGATGTTCGTGTCCGCTGGTGTGCGGCTTTCACAGCGGGCGTCCGACAAGCTGTTTGCGGATGCGGCGCGTGAAGAAGCGCAGCAGGGTGCGCGGCGATCGCGCATGTGCATGGATCCTGCGGATCCTGTGTGGACAGGCGATGAACGCTTAGAGGATACGGTGCTACGTATGTTGATGGACAAGTACAAGCCGCTGCGACAGCAGGTATCGATGCGAACGGCTGAATCCAACCGGCTCAGGCAGTCCCAGAAGCCGACGCTGCGGCCCACGGACTCGCTTCGTGAGACTGCTCCCAAGGCACCCTACACACCGCCTGGCCAGCCATGGAATGCTGTGTTTGTGCGACCCTCACACGCGACTGCTGAGGAGCCGCGCGTGTACCGCGGAAAGTACATGGACGTAAGCCCGCCCAAGTCGGACATGGCTCAGCATCTTGCAAGAAAGGGTATCGCCCCCTCTCAGCTTGCGCTCGACGACCGAAAGGCCATGAGTGAGTTGCGGCATGCATTGCGGCGATCGATGCACCGCGACAAGATAGAGGTCGCGAGGGACATCAAGCTAGGACGCCATGCTCCCACGCCGACCGACGCATCTGCGCCGCAGATCGGCATGCTCGGCGCCACGAAAGGGCTGGCCGGGATAGCCGAGCAACGCATTGTCGAAGCACAAGCGAAGGGCCTATTCCGATCCAATCCACTTCATGGCAAGCCGATGCCTCGCGACTACCACGAGACGAATCCGTACCTGCATCGCGAGGAATTCGTGCTCAACCGCATGATTCAGCGGCAGGGCAACACGCCGCCATGGGTCCAGCGAAATCAAGACTTGCAGACAGAGATGCTCTCTTTGCAGCAGCGCCTCCAGCATGCATGGATCTGCCGTATGCTGCAGCGACTCGATACGTCTGATGTGTGGTGCTCGCTGGCTCCCGTGCATGTCCATTGGCACGATCATCTGGGACCGGACGACCTGCGCGCCTACCGCATCGAGGCTCGCGACGAGGCCGAGCAACGCACGCTCGAGTGGGTGCGTACGTTTCATGATGCGGCATGGATCAGGGCCGAGTCAGCCTACCACACGGCCGCGGTGGACCAGCTGAACCAAGTCATTCGGTCTTACAACCACACGGCACCGCCGTCGGCGCGCAAAGTGCTCGTGACCAAGGACGCGTTTCTCGCCTCTTCCATCCAGCGAGCCTTTCCCCTCATGGTCCACGCCGCCAGCGCGCGCATCCGCGCTCGGCGCGAGATGCCACGGAAGGCCAGTACGGACACGCCGCGATGGCCACGTTGGCTGTGGCAGCAACTACATGATTAGGCACTCGTGCTCGCTGCCCGAGGCGCCACGAGCCATGGCGTGAGTGAAGTCGGTCGATCCACCACCAGGCGGCCCACGCAGATTGACAACAACGATGCCGGCATTATCCGGATCTACGTGTGCGTCGAGGTGGTAGTGGGACAGCAAACGCTGCACGGCAGGCTTGACATGCGACACATGGTCACGGGAGTGGATCCCCTTGCCGACGATGAGCTTGAGCTGGGGGTAGTTCTGCTGCTGTGCCTGTTGCACGGCCTCCTCGACCTTGCTTAGCGCCTCTTTGACGTAGAGGCCATGCAGGTCGAGTGTGTCGGGCGGGCTATCTGCATTGTTCGCCGCAAAGATCCACTGCCGTGCCTCGGTGTTGAGGCGCTCCATCTCTGCCTGGTGCCGGTGTCCCTCCTCACTCAGCTCCTTCGCTCGCGCACCCTGGCCACTCGCATACGCCTTCTTCGACGCATCGAAGGCATGCGCCATTTTGCTGCCCTCGGACTGCGCCTGACGGCGCAGCTCTTTATAATGGGGATTCTGTGCATTTTTGTTATTATCGTCAAACTCGTGTACGTTGGCACTTCCAAGGATCTTTTCGGAATCCTTAGCCGGACCGCCAGGCGCATTTTGTCCCGGAGGTGGATACGGGGCCTGGCCCTGCGGAGGCTGGCCGTAGGGCGGGTAGCCATACGGGGGCTGTCCATACGGGGGCTGTCCATACGGGGGCTGACCGTAAGGCGGCTGGCCATTCGGAGGATATCCGTAGGGAGGCTGGCCGTAGGGCGGGTGGCCATACGGGGGCTGGCCGTAGGGAGCATAGCCTCCCGATGGAGGGCCGTACGGTGGCATGGAGGCAGGCGCCTGGGCCGAGCCGTGGTGGCGACCGCATCCGCCACATCCACCACATCCACCACATCCCCTGCCACAATTACCACCGCCACCACAGCAAAGCATGTCGATAAAGTAGTTGACGGCACGCCATATGAATACGCTTTCCACCACGGCACACACGCCCTCGCCGTCCATGGTTGGGAAGAAGCAATAAAGTCGAGGACGACGTTTTTTCTCCACTACAAGGGACCCACCTGGACCTGGTCAAGAGGGATCGGCTGCCTACGGTTGTGCCGCTTCATAGCGTGCCTCCAGAGCGCCTTGCTGCCATGACGCAAACGAATCAAGGTGCGCTGCAGTGTGCCTTGTGACATGGTATCAGGGATCGACACGTCAGCCGATCCCTTGCCTGCGAGTGTTTGGGCTAGAAAGGCTCGCGACTTGGCCGTCGCAGGCATGCGGCGCCAGTACGCCGAGTGGCGCAGCCATAGAGGCGAGCGGGCTGCAGCCTCACATACTTGCTTCATGAAGGTATCAGAACCACGGATCGCGTGTCCCAGCTCGTGAGACGTGAGAATCTTGCGCTTCAGATACGGCGATGACACGGACAGGCCCGCTGCATAATCGCGCCAGAACGCGGCGTTCCGTGTATAGTAGTGTGCCTGCCACTCATCGTTTACGCGACGCACCTTGACGTAGGCTCCATCAAACGACCCGAGCACGTACGTGTCGGCACCGCAATCGACCCACGCGTAAGGCGACATGGATGCCAGCGATGCGTGGGGCTTGGCACTCATGGCCTTCCGCAACGCCTCTGGATCGTCAAAGTCAATGTACGCCACATCCTGCGGCGGGTCCATAAACGACGCCGGTGGGCGCGAGGTACTGTTCCGCTTATGCACCAGGACCACCTCTCCATCCGCCATCGGCTGCAGGTCCAGCCCGCAGAGCGTGGGCGTACACGCCAAGTCATTTTCCACGCTGCCCGCTACATCGACGATGAGGCAGTCCTGCTTGCCAGGGCTCTGGCGCATCCCTCGCCCGATCATTTGCGAAAAGAGATTGCGCGACTTGGTCGGACGCACCAGCCAGACACAGTCGATCGCAGGTATGTCGGCGCCCTCCGTGAGGATCGCGCAGTTGACCAACACAGGAAACGCGTGCTCACGGAATGCCAGCAGCAAAGCATCGCGCTCTCCCAACGACATGCCGCCGTGGATGCCCCGCGCATCAATGCCGCGAGCGCGAAACTCGCCGACCAAAGCATGAACGTGCGCTACGTCAACCGCAAACACCAGGGTCATGCGCCGCTTCTGCCAAGCCAAGTCGATCCATGAGCGCACGACCACCTCGTTCATGGGCGCCTGATTCACGACGCGCGCTAGTGAGGACGGGACGTAGTCGCCTGAGGCCGACGAGACACGCGACAAGTCAAAGCCGGCGCGTACCAGCGTAAATCGGATCGGACACAGCCACTTTTCACTCATCAGATCTAAAAAGTCCTTGTGATACACAATTTCCTCATAGATACGACCTAGCGCCACACCGTCGTGTCGCGTAAAGGTGGCGGAGAAGCCGATGATGGGCGTTCGCACCTTAGTCATAGGCTCCGGCGAGAGATCGCAGTGAAAGTGCGACAGGATCGCCTGGTAGCTGGGCGAGGTCGAGTGGTGAGCCTCGTCCACAATCACACACTTGAACGCGCTCGGATCATACTTGGCCAGTCGCTGCCGCAGAGACTGGACCGTGCCGACCGTGATATCCGCTTGGCCTGAGGCGACGTGGCGAGCGCCCTGGTCCATCTCCACGGACATGTGCGGGAACATATAGCGCGCGCGCTCCGCAGCCTGCTGCGCGAGCGTGATGCCATTCACCAGAATCAGGGCGTGCCGTGCACCATGGCCGCCGCGGCCAAGGCGAGAGACCAGTTCGAGAAACATGGTCGTTTTGCCACTCCCTGTCGGAGCTGACACACCAATCCGCGTCAGACCACGCTCCTCCAGCGCCTGTATACACGCATTCACACACTCATGCTGGTACGGACGCAAGCTGGTCGCATACGTCCGAGCCCACCGACTCCAGCGCCGCCACAGCCACCACATGCATGTCCCAAGCCAAGCCTCACTCCACCTCGACCACCATTTCCGCGCGTGATATGAGCACACGATGTGCGTCGCATGCAGGTTCATGGTACCCTTTGAGTCGTGCGTAGCACTAGCTAACGGTAGACGAGGCACTCGACGCATGTCTGACTGAATGTATGAAGGCGGCGAGGGCAGCACAGGCATCGGCCTCGCTGCCAGTGGCGCAGCATCCCATGGTGCACGGCTGCCAAGCTATTCTAGCCCCCCATGCCGGCTACCGGTTTTCGGGACGAGCGGCTGCGTCGGCGTACGGATGCATTGACCCGGACGCTGTGGATCGCGTATTCGTATTGGGCCCTTCACACCGTGTCTACTTGGAAGGATGCGCGCTCTCGCCCTTCTCGTACTTGGCCACGCCATTGGGTCTCTTGCGAGTCGATACACAAGCGAATGAGGAGCTGCATTCCTCGGATTTGTTCACGTTCATGTCAGCAGACGTCGACCAGGCTGAGCACAGCATCGAGATGCACTTGCCCTACATCTACAAGGTGTGGAGCGGACGTCCCGTCCAAGTTGTGCCGATTCTCGTCGGCCAGCTGTCAACTGACGCTTGCCGAGCGTATGCGTTGTGCCTAGCAGAGTATTTTGCAGATCCGCGCACCCTCTTCGTCATATCGACCGACTTTTGTCACTGGGGCGCCCGGTTTCGCTACACGCGATACCAGGCTCCCGAGGACGAACCCGTGACGCTTTCGAGCGACACCAAAAGCCATGTGCGCGAGTATTTCCCCATCCACAAATCTATCGCTGCCCTTGATGAAGAGTGCATGGCTGCGATCAGCTTCGGTCGCCAGGGCGCGGCACTTGCGCGCACGCAGTATCTCGAGTCCCTGCAACGCACGCACAACACCATTTGCGGCCGGTACCCCATCGTGCTGCTTCTCACGATCCTGGAACTACTCGAAGAAGCAGAGTATGCCTTCGAGTGCCGTTTTACGCACTATGAACAGAGCAGCGCGTGTGAAACACTCGACGATAGCTCCGTGTCATACGCCAGTGCCTACGTTCGCTCCCTGAGCCAATCAGGCTTGGACGCCAGCCGCTTGACCTGAGCTTCCGCGAGTCGCTTGCGGATGAGCTCAATGGCATCCTCACCGGTCACAGACTCGCCATCCTGCAGCATTTCGACGCGGGACACATCCGCGCCCCTGCTGCGGTCGTTTTCAACACCCTTGTACAGGTGCGTCCAAAGCGCCGCCTCCGAAGACAGCGCAGCGTACCGACGATTCGCCTCCATGTCCTCGTAGTACGGCCGAATGTGCGCGCTGCTCCATTCAATATGTCGTCCGACACCACTCCGAGCCTCATGAGAGTCCGCATCTGCATGCTTGCGCTCCCATGCCTCACAGGCCGACCAGTCGGCCTTTTCCAGGCACATTTTTGCGTGCTGCTCAAACGCACCCTTCAAGTGCGACTGCTTCGTCAAAAAGTCAATGATGCGAATATCAGCCACATCCACTTCGTCCTTCGCAAGAGGATCCAGCACAGACGGCGCCACGGGCACTCGCGGATCAAAGTCCACCATGTCCAGGTCGAGGAACGAGGGGGTCAACTTGGAACGCCATACATCTGGATCCTCTGTGCGTAACGCATACGTAATAAGGTATGGATCCCATGCACCCAGCGCCACAGTTGCACGCAAATCCTGCTGGCCATGAGCATCGTATTGGAACTCGATCAGATGGATAGGGAGCAGGACAGGGTAGCATGCCAGCATATCCACGTCAATCTTGCCGAAGTTCATACGCAACATGGCACGGTCTGTGTCAGGCTCGTTCGTATTCACCGTAGCCAATTGGACTTCCACGCCGGGCAAGATAGTGAACCGCTTGTCGGTGTGCCAGATCGGGTCCTTGGATATCATATTGATCATAGACGTCGACAAGTCCGCTGAAGGGCCCAGCGCCAGAAGCGACATCGGAGACAGGTTGAAGGGAATCACAGAAACGCCATCTGGGATATCCACATCAGGATGCAGGTGGCGCTCGGGCGAAAATGCCGTGTATGTCATGGGCTCGTCATGAGGCGTAATGATAGCCTGCGACGGTGGAGGAGATGACGACGTGCGCGGTGGCGGGGGAGAAAGAGGCAGTGTGTCTAAGGGTTGCCATCCATTTCCAGGAAGCGTCGAGTTGGTCGTGATAAACGATGCCTTCGCCGTGCCCTGTTCGCCACGGCAAGGGACGTGAAATATAGCATCTACCACCCAGCGCGGAACATACGTAGCTCGCGCACGGATGAAACGCATCAAAGACTCTTCTGAATCTGTAAGCCATCCAAGGCCCAGAGCTTGCATGACAGCAAAAGAGACGCCGCCCCATCGACCCTTAATCGAAGGAAGCAACTGCTCCAGGGCAGCAAGGCGCGCTCGATACACTGCATCCCTGGTAGACAGCTGAAAGTCTAGAGCTGAGACCTTGTTTTTGTGTAGACATGCCGATGTCGAAAAGCAGCGGGACCGTGCGCGGGTAACAGCCGTCCAAGGCACACGAAACGCCATGACCTGCATCAAAGCACAACGGCGTATCAGGAGGCGCGCCAGGCCTCTTGGGTGATCACGTGTGGAAAAAGGGTGGTCAAGGCCACGGGGTCCCCGGCTGTCCTGTGTTTGGCTAAATAGATGGGTGCAGGTTTACGCGCGATAGCGCAGGTATGAGATAATCTAAGGGTCCGCCGCGCCTATGCACGCTATGCTATTTGCCTATAGGCGGCCATCGCCCTACCGAGACATACGGCAATTTATACATAATCTACCCGATATCCCGCATGATTGGTCTTTCTAGGCACTAATTTAGAAATGCCTAATTGATTGGACAGGACATCCCACACGCCGCTAGTCGACAGTGGTGCTAGGCACGTGAGCGCAAAAATACACGGCGGTGCGCTTATTTATACGCATGATAAACGTACAGTCGGTTTTCACAACGGCGTTCTTCTTGTCCTTTACAGTCGAATGATCGGAGTAAGCTGGGTCGCATCTGTTGCCCTGCTTCTCAGCGCCATTTGGTATGGCGCCAATGCACAGGGAACAATGGAGCAACAAGTCAGGGTTGAGCAACTTGCTTTGACAGACCCTGTCAAAGCAGCGCAGGAAGTATTGAAATTCCATGGCATTTTCAGCCCTAACCTGGCCTTGTGGGCAGTGTTTAACAATATTTCTGGACATGGTGATGAGCAAGTGCCTTGGGGTCGTGGTGCTTTCTACCGTTGGGATCCATGGACCCTCGGAGCTACAGACACCGGGTACTTTTGGCTTCCTAGGGAGTTTAATATGTTCAAGTTGAACCGCACTTTTGTCATTGCATCCAAAGACGGTAAAGTGGCCAAAAGTCCCTTTTATGTGAATAAGGAATATGATCCCAAGAAGATCGAACGTGCCGTCGTCTTTTGGCCCGGCCAGTGGCGTGACTCGTGGCGTTATGCCAATTACGTGGGCAATGCTTTCCATGTTGCTCTGAAGTATCCAGAGCTGGATGTGAAGTCCGACAATGTGCTTATTATTCTACCTCTATTTATGAACCAAAAGGACGAGTCCCGCCATGCCTTGCGCGAGGACGAAATATCTTTCTCCGGCTCAGGGTGGTCCGTCGGTGGCACGGTCCGCCATCCGAGAGAGTTTAGGCATTTATCCTCATTCGATGTCATGGACAAGTACATCGATATGCTCATGGACAAAAATCAGTTCCCGAACCTCAAGAAAGTTGTAGTGGGTGGTCACTCCATGGGCGCACAGGCTTCGTTGCGCTATGCCTTCGTGCGCGACAAGCCTGAGCAGGATCACGCAGTTAAGTTTTGGGTCGGTAACCCTGGTGCTTATGTTTGGCTGAATGACAAGCGTCCTTTTAGTACGAAAAAGTGTCGCAATTATGATTCGTGGCCCTATGGCATTTCAGATCCAAAGACTATTCCTCAATACGCGCGTCACCGCGCTGGTAAAAATGGTTCCAAGCTGGTGGAAAACTTCCTGAAACACCGCGTGCACTTTGCCGTCTCGCTAGATGACAATGGTCACGGTGTCTCGAACTGTGCTGGCAGTGTCCAAGGTCCCACGCGCATTTGTCGTGCTGCCGAGTGGATTGTCCAGCACGGTAACACGACGGAGTACGAATGGCCTGATTCGCACACGGTCAACTTTTTGCCCGGTGTGTCGCACCAGGATTACCCGACGCTCGCATATTATGGAACGATCAAGTTCCTCTTCTCTCCGTGCCATTGATTCGCATCACTCGCATTCGTTTTACCATGCCAACCTGTCTTATATCGGTACACTTGTAGACAATGTATCCATTTTGTTTCGCACTGACGTATGAGAAAACATCCATGAACGGGCTCTGTTTTTCATAGTTAATGAGTCTTGTAAATGTTCAGCGATGCGCCAGACTAATTGTTTGAGTGTGGGGAAGGGAGGAATTCAAGGTACTACGCATGATCATTGCTGTGGCTGAGTCCTGTTCGTTGCGCTGCCGATTCACACGTCGTTGTGTCACATTTAGGTGCCAGTTTCTAAGAACGTCAGGGTAAAATTTGACAGCGCTGGCTCAGATTACACTGCTCCCGCATTCACCTTTTGAATCAATGTCATCCGTGCTCGTCTTTAAAAGCCAAAGTTCTTTAAAGCAACTAGTGAGGAGGAATCGCTGCGTACAAGTTTAATGCTACATTACTAGCAAACTCTCATGATAGGTCACGCTCACTTGAGCCCGTCATCACTAGGCACGTCACCCCTTGGGCATTACCACATCCCGCTAAAAATAGGAGGTACCTTGCTTGCTTGCTGCGTCGTATTTTGTGACATTTTTGTAAACCAAGTCCATAAAGCTTGATTTTCAAGAGTCACCAGCATGTTGTAGCATGGCCAGTTTGCTCGTGTGCTTTGCCTTTTTGAGAAGGGGACCCATGTAAAGCTCGTATCACGACGCTAGAATCTCACTTAAGGCTCGCTGGCAGCAAGCGAACATGGACAAGGGACAATATACTCGGAGGATTTGATGCGCCTGCGAGGCCTTCCAGTGTCTTGCCTGTACATACTGACCTCGGCACGACCAAGTACTCTTGCAGCCTCAAAGAGTGCTCGGTATCATGCATATCAGGGCCTTCTATCGATACAATCAAGAGGTCATGGGTTTAATCGTCATTATCGTCGTCATCTTCATCATCTTCATCCATGCTGTGCGCCATCGACGACTCGACAATGAGGTTGGCACTGGGCCCTAAGCCATCGACGTCTTGCAAGAGAGTTGCGATGTTTTCTAACGAAAGCACACGGCGTGGATACGTTTGCACAAGATGGAAGTCGTATGAGTGTGCATAATCGCGGGGCATAGATACTGGTGCGTCGTCGCTGTGTACATCCAGTGTATCAACATACGCATAGAGCTGCTCCAAGGAGTCAGAAGGAAAGAACCTGCGCTGAAGGTTGCGGCCATCAGGCATCTTGACATTGACACGAATAACAGGAGCCACGCCCAGATCTGGCTCTCGGGGCACGAGGTAAGCGCGTGCCCATGCCCGCCATTGCGTTTTCTGTGCCTGCAAAAGTGCATGCTTATGCTCCTCCGACGCACGTTGGCTCTCATTCTCGATTCTGCGCTCATTTTCAGCCCGTTTCCGAATCACTCGCTCCTGATCACGTAGAGAAGCATTTTCAAAAGCAAGATTTTGTTCCTCACGCAGCTCTCGATCCATCTCACGGAGGCGCCGTTCGCTTCGAAGCTCATGAAGGTATGCGCTTGTGCGTGGGAGGAGCACATCGCTAATGTGTGCGCAGATCGAAGAAGCCGACAGGATAGTCTGCGGCGAGCCCTCCAAGCGCGATAGGACCGTGGGATGTGGCACAATGCGGCCACGAGATCTTGAGCGACGTGGCTGAAGAGCGATAAAAGCCAAGAAAGGGAAGGTTGTCGCCTCGAGTAGCGCACTCACACGATATGCCTCGCGATCGGAAATATCACCGCCCCACACAAAGAGATCAGGCGAATGTAGCATGCGGACAAGATGTGGATCTGTCAAGACGTGCTTGCAGAAAAAGTCGTGCTCATTATGAACACGACTCGTAAGAACGATCATGAGAATTCGGATCTCATTTTTAGACTGCCGCAGGGCTTCCGAGTACGACATGGCAACGAATGGGGGGAGTGGCACGCGCTGAAAGGAAGCAGCATCACGAAGCACAGAGCCATTCGTTTCAAGCTCCATCTCATGAATCCATCGAAGCGCGCAGGCCTTGGGGTCTTGCGCGTATCGCGTCAAACCACGAGTGTCGGTGCCTGGACGTTGTGGCGAAAATCTCTGGACGAGGCGGAAGCACCACAGGAGCGCCACGCCAAGGAAAGAGACAGGCCACAGCACGGCGCGCGCGCACCAAGCTACCCATGATTGCGTGGGCGTAGGCAGCGCTGGTGATGCGGACGGATTCTCGCGTTCAACCCGTCGTTCAGCCGCCTGAGCATCGAGGATCGAACGCGCGGCGGCGCGGACGTCGCCGCTCTCGACGTCAAGCATGACTTGAAGCAGATCATCGGCAGGGCATGACTCGGCGCCGAGACCATGGAGCGCAAGCTCTTCGCGCAGCTGCGCCACAGGCGACGCGTCCGCCATCACGGTGAGTACCAAGCTACATGTGGGGGGCCTGGGTCCTGAGCCCTGCCATCCCTTCGGCCGAAACTAGGAGGCTTTGGCAGCACTGGCAATATAGGACACGCCCGTGTCGGACGAGGGGTGCCAGAAGGAGCCTAGTTGGGATGCGGCATCCAGCGTAGGCACAGACGTGTGCGCCTGCTTCATTTGGTCGTATTCTTCAAAGCGCCTGATGAGGGCGACACGATTCTGGTGCAATCGGCGGCGGATGGATACATCTTCGGCGCTGTTTTGCCACATGATGCGTTCTAAGACGTAGCGAACGATGATGGGCACAAAGGAAAAGGCATAGTTGAGCACTAGCGCCAAAAAAAATGCCTTGAGCCACAATACTATGCGCACAAAAATGCCACCAGACGGGGGTTTGTGAGGGTTCTCTGAGTCTGGTTTGAGTGCGTCCAAGATGAAAAGCATTGTGTAGTTGGTAAAAAAAGACAGGTGCGCAAGGTGCGAGAGTACGCTCATCCAACTTCCAATGGATTCGACACGACGTGGTATGGGCCGGCGCATATTGACCACAAGTTTGAATGCGTCTGAACGCAGCTCGAAGAAGTTGTTGACTACACTCATGACCGGAGCCAGGGGCCAAAGCACGGACCACAATGAAATCACACCGAGCTGCGTCGCCATCTCTGCGTAGTCGGTAAACTCATCGTACACGTCTAGATCAAATTCATTCTGAACACGTTCGAGGAATGCCTGATCCCGATTTGTCTGGGCGAAGGCTTCTAGCTCTTTCCTGCGTGATGAGCCACGGATCTTGTTCAGAAACTTTTCGACGTGACGCAAAAGAATAGGCAGTAGCACCTCCGTGAAGGTATTCGTGAGCTGCTGTGTTACAGACAAGGCGAAAAGCTGATCATGCAGACCTGTAGAACTCACATGGAATGGCTGAATCCGGCCCTTGGATGCATTCGGATCACGCGTCACAAACGCAAACAGGCGGTCCAGGTAACCGTGGACGTGCAGTTGGGTGATAAGGTATTCGCCAAAAGGCATATAGATGTAGGCAGTAAGAGCAAGAATGCCATACGTTACGACAGACTGCATGCCAAAGATCTTAGACGTAAGGCTGGATTGGAAGCGGTGCACGGTGGCGTGGTTCTCAAAGTGGGCCATCATCTGTGCTGTCATGCGCCATGCAGACTGAATCAGAGGAATGCAAGTGGAAAAGAGAATGGTTGGAATGAGCGTGACAAACGATTTCGCCGGGCCGTCGTACACTTCGTCCACCACGACCTGAAAGAGGAAGATGGCCGCCATGGTGCTGACCAGCAACACCAGGAACAAAATCGTCACAGGCATGCAAAGCGCATGGCGTACATCGCGACGCCAATTCTCAAATACCTCTTCTTCCATACCAGTAATGGGACTCAGCGACTTGGTGCGGGGGGTAAAATGGCTGTTGCGCTCTGAGACAGACGACACACCCGTCATGCCCCAGCGCACGGCGAGCATACGCTCTCGTATGCGCCAAAATTCCACAAACACAATGGCCCAGAGCACAACAAGGCAGGCGTACATGTGGTGATTGGCCTGGCCGCTGAGCCAGAAAATGAAGCCTGTCACAGCCATAGGCACGAGCGACTTTGAGTATGCATTGAGGAACGCAAAATACATGGCAATGTGCACTCCGAAGTGATCTCGAAGTTTGTCAATCTCACTCTGCTCAATGCCGTATACAATGGACGCTAGCGATACACGCGACCACGTTTTCATCCATGCTTGGTTAAATGACGAGTCATGAAGCGGCATCATATCCATGACGTGCGGAAACTCGGCACACCGGGCCGTGATGCCCGCCCCTTTTTCTTCAGATGCAGCACGGTACGGAGCCGTAATGCGCTTGTGTGCGTACCGAACTCGCTCTGCCGGCTTGAACGGTTCATCAACACTCAGCTCCTCAGCAGTGACAACGCCATGCAAAAAGTCCCGTGAGCGCTCTATCTGCCGCATTTCCTGCAAAACAGCTTGCTCAATACGCACAAAAACGAGCACCTGGCCGCGTGCGCGTGGGCCTGCACGAGACACGCTCACCAGTCCCACGTCACGTAAACGTGCCATAAGACGCTCAAGCTCCCGGACGCGCTGGTCCAAGAGTTCAGGCGGAGCTCGTTTCGTGCCTTCCGCAAAAATCTTGGGAAAACCCTCAAATTTGATCACAAAATCAGCCTGGACGGGATCCAACGGGCTGAGCGACATGGCGGAAGCAAGATGGGTTTCGGTCCGTGCGCCTGACACAATGCAAGCCCCAACATGTGGAGTTCAGAAAAAAGGTATCTCTGCCTGGACGGCTATGGACTCGGCCTTACATGACAATCGCAGGCGCTGGTTTGGAAATGTGGGAGTAGACCGCCGAAGAGTCATGGTCGTCATGATGCGGTGGCATGTGTGCTATATGCCCACCATGGGCGATAATCTTGTCTGGAGGGTCCTGGCCGTCCACCTGGCGTGAGAAGGGAACGTGTCCATGGTGAAGAGGCATGACGGGCGACGCAAGAGGACTATCGCCTTTTGTCGGGGAGGCTTGCTGCTCTCGGTCCTCGGGCTGTGGAGGCGCTTCCCAAGTCATCAGGCGCGACAAGAAGTGTCGGGGACGGAGAGGATCATTATTGCGCGGGAAAAACTTGATCGAGTATGAGTGCCGCATGACGCGAGGACCAAAGTACGTGATGGGAATCGTCACACCGTGCATAAGAACAGACGAAAACACGCAGAAGAGAACGACAGGCTTCGTAATTCGGCGCAGGTGTTCACGCGTGTGATCGTGTGGCACCGAGCGAATGGCCACTTCGATATAATAGACTGCGCCCACGCCAATCGGACCGAACCACCCAGCAAAAAAGCCTTGTTGCCACGATTTAAGGGCTGGAATGAACTTTTGCAGCGCAATCACCCAGGGAGGTCGGCGGAGCAGAATCACAGTAATGCCGAGTAACACCATACGCCAGCCCGACAAGCCAATATCCTCATTGCTGTAATCCTGCCAAGGAATAATCATCCCGATGTACATGAAAATGGCCACGTTGAGAAGCATGTCGATGATTTCCTGAAAGTCCGTTTCTTCTTGACGAAGACGGAACCAGTCATCCCAAGTGAACACGTTCCCAACAACAAAGCACGCCAAAATGTCATCAGTGCCAAACAGACCTGCCGTGCCGACGGTGAACAATGCTAGGCCAAAACCATAGCCAAAAAAGTTAGACATATCAATGAGCTTGTGCTCTGCCGCCCAGCGCAGTGATTTTCGTGCGATATAGCCGACCACGATGCCATAGGCAATCGACAGCAGAATGTCATACACAATTACACCGTAAAACCAGCGCCAGACTTCTTCACCGACAGAGGTGCCCTTGTCCACACCCGTTCGGACAAGCAAAACCACAGCTAGGAACATGAAAGGAAAGCCTAGTCCGTCGTTGGCGCCACTCTCTGCGAGGATAATGTGGCGCACATTTTCTGGGACATGTTCCTCAGCATACTGGCCAGATGTGATCGAGTTGGCCAGCACGGGATCAGTGGGCGTCACGGCCGACGAAATGCATAGCGCCTCGAGAAACGTTACATTTTTTACGAGACCCCAAATCAGTAGAGCCGTGATGAACCATGCTGTCGTCATAATGACAAGAAGCAGCACTGACAAGCTCTTCCATTCTCTACGCAAGTACTTTTCCGGCAATGCAATACCGGTAAAAAGGACTTGCACAGCGATAACAAGTCGTGATATTTCATAGGTAACTTCGTTGATGATAGTATCATCGGCCCACGAATACGGGTCCACCCAGTTCAGGACGTGTGGACCAATCACAATACCCACAGTCACAGCCAGCAACGGCTCAGAGAGGTACATGCGCTCCTTGACAAAGAAACTAATGAGACCATAGATGACCACGAAGCCTCCCATAATGGAAAGCCCCTTGGACATCTGCGACAACTCTGTCTCGATAATACCATACATACCACCGCCAAAAGAGATGGATATGCAGGAATGATTTGGCTCAGGAAAAAAATGTGCGCGTCTTCAAGATAAATTACATACACGACCTTGACCGGCTAATTTATGTCTATACGCAAACGCTTATTGGCTCCATGCATGAAAATCAAGCCTGTGGAATCGCAAGGCCCAACCATAAATTCGCTCGAAGCCTGATTGATCTTCTCACCGAATGAAGACTGCAGCGGTGGCGACAAAATAACGCTGCAGCCCAAATTGGATGAGGTCGGACTGACATACTCACTCACGCATCGTGTTGTGATGGTATTCGTACTACCGGAGGGCCCACCTGTTGTTAGTATGTAAGCACGTACATCTGTACATCGAATAATTCTGGCGGAAATCCACGTTGCACCTCTGTGCGCACCACAGTAAGCCCAGCTTCTGCATAAATGCGCTCATACAATTTTCGCGATCTTGTGACGGAATAGTCTTCCTGGTCGTACCAGCATGACTCGCTGCCATCGGGTAGCTCGCTGCAGACATTCTCCTTCACGAAAATAATGCCACCGTCGCAGCCAAGATGTGCATCTTCGGCCAATTGAGGCGGACGTAGCAATTTCTTTGCGTCTTGGAGAAACTGCACCAGGTCAGCTTCAGACAGATGCTGCAGGCACCATTGGCACAAGATAATATCATAGCTGACAGGAGAGGAAGGAGGTTCCGTTGACTCATTGTTCATGTATGTGGGTGGTAGATGATGTTGAGAGGTATCTTTGGACGACATAGGGTCAGCAAGAGGAAATCCTTGCAGTGTGGATTGGTGGAAATACACGGCCTTGCGTGCGTTGAAGGGAGACGTTTCCACTGTCTGTTGCATTGGCTTCCATGAAGAAGAGCGCAATTTGGCTTCCTGCAGAAACTTGTACACGGGCTCGACAAGATGCACTTCATCCACTAAAGGCAAAAGCACATGTTCCGTCACACGGCCCACACCTGCACCAGAGTCGAGTGCGCGTGTCACAGTCGCCCCCCTACCACCGCGATGCTTAACACGGCTTTCCTTCCACTCCATTGGCGTTCCATTATAAGCAGCAGGCGGGACACTGCTCAAGTAAGGCAGAGTACGCAGCAGAAACGTTCGAGAACCAAGGGCATCCACTCGCGGCAGGGTACCATTGCCATACCCACCCAAGACGCCATCCACAGTAGCCGGGACACTTTCCCAATATTCGACCCCCTTAGCAACGTCAGGAGACGGGTGTATCTGCCGAGCGCTCGACATGCGCGAATTCTGTCCGGCCACCAGGCAGGAGCAAAAAAGGGCGGGAAGAAGAAAAAACGGGCGGTGGATGGGCCTTGGTCACTTGTCCCTATGTGGAGATATTTAATCGTGTACAGGGGGCAAGCCTATCCACTGACGAAGGAACTTGTTAAAGGTGAACGGGAACTGGATATGAATGGCATGGCCTGCATCTTTCCATACTTCATACAAAGCATCTGGCATCATCTTATGCATGTGCTTGGAGTGACTTGGGTTCACGATCTGATCCCAGTCGCCCGTGATGATAGCAATCTTTGGCACAAGATCATTGATCCGCTTCAAGTCTTTAGATGACACGTGGTGCGTAAGACAGGCTGACATTTGAAGAAGTGGACCCAAGGTCGTGGGCGGAAGAACAAATTTAGATCGCCAAAGAAGAATTTCGCGCATGACTTCTCCGTTCGTCCGACCGCGTGGGTCCGTCGGGTGTTTTTCATTTTGCCACGGCAAAGGGAAAAGTACATTTGTCATGCGGCTCACCCGCGCTTCCGCCCGCGTGCGACCCGTTAGCGAAGAGAAAAAGCCTCTGGTCATAGCGACAAGACCGATCGGGGGTGGCAACGAGCTTCCATCTCCACTTGTGGTGCTGAGCAAGAGCAAAGAGGCCAGGCGCTCTGGACTCTGACGCGCGATTTCGAGAGAAATCATGCCACCCATCGAGACACCAACGAGATTCACAGACTGTTTCTCTGTCCATCCAATGTGATCCATTACCTCGATAACATCTTTAGCCATCTCGCCCGTTGTATACCGCTGTACGGGGGTATCCGAGTTCCCGTACCCTCTATTATCCAGCACCAGCACAGAGCATGCGGGGTCATGTCCGAACTCCTCGACCTGCTCAAGCCAGCTGAAGCATGAGTTCGCTAGCCCCATGATCAAAGCAATACGCCGCGATCCCTTCCCATGCACCTCATAGTATATGTCAAAGCCTGGCTCCTCGCCGGCTTTGGAAGGCGGCACACGGTCTTTGGCGACGCGAAGAGGGCCCTTCATGACCTGCGAAGAGGGATTGAATACCGAGGGCTTGTATGAAGGGCCACTCAGGTCCATAAACTGTTCGAGTATCTGCGACGTTGCACCTTTGAAGACGGCCCCGAACGGCGGAGGCGGTATTTTGGGCATCATGGCTCCAGCGAACAAATTTTGGGTCGTACCGGGGAAAAAAGCATGCGTGGAGGACACGTGAATGACAGTGGTGCGTCTACCTTGTTTCGGGTCCGCTTGCGCATGTTGCCAGGCACGCTGCGATTCGTGCTGCATGATGGTGTCCAAGCTGCGCTGCATGCCGGACGTGCAGTCGTAGCACTGGAGTCGACTATTATCACGCATGGACTCCCACGACCCCTGAATTATGATATGGCCGTTGCAGCAGAGGACCAAATCCGCCGTGTAGGTGCCGAGCCTGCCACCATTGCCATCTTGGATGGGCGCGTGCACGTTGGACTAGACAAGACACAGCTGGCACGTGTCGCAGATAGCGATCCCTCACGCACTATTAAAGTGGGGCGTGGAAGTTTGGCACATGCGCTATCTCAGGGCATGGGCTGGGTCGGCGGCACGACAGTCAGTGGCACCATGGCTCTTGCACAACGAGCCGGTATACGTATATTTGCTACAGGTGGCATTGGAGGCGTTCATCGCGGTGCTGAAAGCTCGATGGATATTTCCGCTGATTTGACAGAATTGAGTCGCACACGTGTGGCCGTATTTTGCTCGGGAGCCAAGTCGATTCTCGACATTCCTAGGACGCTCGAGTACCTCGAGACACAAGGTGTGCCTGTATTTACATTCCATGCATCAGGTGAATTTCCTAATTTTTATACGGCATCATCGGGATGCAAGGTCCCCGTCGTATCGAGTGTTGATCATGCGGCCCGAATCGTAGCCGCGAACGAGCAGTTGGGTCTTGAAAACGGCATTGTATTTGGTGTGCCCATCCCTCGTGAATTCGAAGCAAACGGCAAGGACATTCAGCTGGCTGTGGAACAGGCGGTACATGAAAGCAAAGAACTTGGGATCGATCGGCTAGGTAAGCAAGTCACACCCTGGCTCCTGCAGCGAGTAAGCAGCTTGACCGAACACTCGGTTCAGAACAATATAGCCTTGGTGCTGAACAATGCACGCCATGCTGCACAGTGCGCCATGTCACTAGCGGGGCCCAGACAGCCTACAGTCGCGCAGGTGCATGCACCCAGAAAGGCACGCATTATGGTTATCGGTTGTGCTGCCATGGATATTACGGCGCAGGCGCTGGAGCCATCGCTGTCTGATCCTTCTACCGCGCCTGGATCAATTGACATCACTGTGGGTGGTGTGGCACATAATATCGCCAGAGCTGCCCATGCTATGCTCGAAGATAAACGGGCTGTGGTGTTGGTGGCGCCCAAAGCAGATGACACTTTAGGAAAACTTATGCAAGGCGAAATGCACGCATCTCGTATGCGAACTGACGCACTTATTCAGAGCGCTCGCACGCCAATGTGTAATCTTGTGCTGGACGCGGACGGCGAACTTGTGACGGGAATAGCCGACATGCGCGTCTTAGACGACGTAATGTTACCGGAGGTCGTTGCAACTCGCTTGCAGCAGTACCAGCCTAGCTTTATCGCACTAGATGCGAATCTTCAGCCAGCGTCTCTGGCCGAGGCATTAGCCTATGCAAGCAAAGAACGAGTTCCTGTGTTGTACGAACCGACATCTACGGCCAAGTGCCATCGAATTCTAGATGCCATGCAGATGCTTCAACACGCCCAAAAAGTTCATATCGTGACACCGAATCAATACGAGCTCGCATCTCTGGCCGAGCGTTTGCGAACTACGCTCCCACGTGTGCCCACGACCTATGTCGATGCCGTAATTCGTGCCACGCGACTACCGCCTGCCCTCATTCAAGACGCCTTCATGTTGACACATGTGGCCCAGGTCCAGTTCATAAAATTGGGAGGTCTTGGTGTATTGTTGGTGATGCAAGGACAAGGCTCCCAGCACCATTTTGTACACGTACCTGCCCTGCCCATGGGCCATGGCAAATCATTCGTGAATTCCACTGGAGCTGGTGATTCATTCACTGGAGCTATTTTAGCGAAACTGAGCACTATGAGCATGTCTTTCGATCAAATTACTTTGGAAGACATGGTCGATCTCGTCAACATCGGACAGCGCGCCGCTCAACGCACCTTAACCTGTAAAGAAGCCGTAGCTCGCTCAGTGGCAGCATAATCACGTGATATCGATGACCGCGCTGACGCCCGTCCAAAGCATCTCGACCTGACCTTGTTATGCTGTCACTCACAAGATTTCTCCGATTTGTTATAGTGGCGACGCTGCTATTGCTCATACCAGCCTTTGTTTATCTCTCGCAAAGTACTTCGTCTCCAGTACGAGACCCAAAGACGGGCGAATATATTTGGGAGGCTTTAATGCAATCGATGCAAGGTCACGGCCCAGATCAGGATCAGGTGTCTCATGGAAAACCATATTTCCCTATAACTGATTGGCGCAGCTTTGCAAGTCATTGGATTCCAACATATCCGGCAGCGATGTACCATAATTGGAATCAACCTGTGCAGCAAACGGCACCTACCCCTGCTGCCACTCTCCCAACGACCCATGCGACAATTTCGCCAACGCTTGCTGTCCCCATGCCCACAGATTCTTTCAAGCTGGACAGTAAAGTTGATGGTGCTTATGCGCCTTCTATGAGTAATGAAACGGCTAAGGCTGAATTGGGCCGCGCGACATGGCGATTCCTGCATACTATGATGGCACGCTTTCCTGACAAACCCACGCCGCAACAAAGCGCCGACCTGCAAAATTTCATGCGTTTGTTTTCGCTTTTATACCCGTGCGGTGATTGTGCTGCGCACTTCCAGCAACTCCTTAAAGAATGGCCACCTCAAACGGCTTCCCGCCACAATGCCGAGATCTGGCTTTGCAATGTCCACAACCAAGTTAACAAGCGTTTGCATAAGCCACAATTCGACTGCTCTAAGCTGAACGAGACTTATGACTGCGGCTGCGGCTCCAAGACAATTGCCAAGACGAATCTTTATGACATCGACACCAAAGAGGCCTCGGGCATGGCGCACATTTTGCCCATCCACACTGTTTGAGGAGAATTACGTGCACGATGTGTGTCTTTGTAAAAGCCGACGAGCTATGACGCTCCTTTGTCAGCGATGAATGATTCGACTGTGCTCGACTCTCCGCCACGGAGTGCCGACCACTTGTATAGGCAGGAATGCCAGAGGGCGGTGTTATTTAGTAAGCTTGTAATGTATTGGCCCGTGCTTCTGCATAAAACTCGATAACCTGGAGTGTGAGGCAGGGTGAAGTGCTTATATTGTCCCGTGCGCGTAAAGGAAGCGGAACAATAAATAGCGCTGCGGCGGACAGTACATTCGTTGTTTCCCCTCAACATCTCGAAATGGACTTGCTAAATAACCTAACCAACGGCAAAGCTGGTCAAGTGCTGGAAAAGTTTGGTGGTAACAGCCAAGGCGGACAGCAACAACAACAGGGTTACGGCAATACCAGCGCTGGTGGCTACAGTGGTAACTCGAGCGGCTCTGCTGCTGGCTACGGTGGCTCCTCTAATGGCAGCTATGATGGCTCGTCTGGCGGTTACGGCAACTCTTCCAATGGCGGCTACGGTGGCTCTTCGAATGGCAGCTACGGTGGCTCTTCGAATGGAGGTTATGGCGGCTCGTCAGGTGGCCATGGGAACTCGTCCAGTGGTGGCTATGGTCACTCTTCTAATGGTGGCTACGGCAACTCGTCCAGTGGTGGCTACGGCAACTCTTCCAATGGCGGTTACGGTAGCTCTTCTAATGGAAGCTATGACGGCTCGTCTGGTGGTTACGGTGGCTCTTCGTCTGGTGGCTATGGAAACTCGTCAAGTGGCGACTACGGTGGCTCTTCTAATGGCAGCTATGGCTCATCTGGTGGTTACGGCAACTCATCCAATGGCGGCTACGGTAGCTCTTCCAATGGCGGCTATGGAAACTCGTCCAGTGGTGGCTACGGTAGCTCTTCCAATGGCGGCTACGGCAACTCTTCTAATGGAGGCTATGGTGGCTCGTCTGGTGGCTACGGTAGCTCTTCCAACAACGGCTACGGTGGCTCATCTGGCGGCTATGAAAACTCATCCAGTGGCGGCTACGGTAGCTCTTCCAATGGCGGCTATGGTGGTTCTTCTGGCGGCTACGGTGGCTCGTCTGGTGGCTATGGAAACTCGTCCAACGGTGGTTATGGTGGCGCGTCGGACAGCTTTGGTTCTTCTGGCGGTCTGGGTGCTTCCGGTGGTCATCATGGTGGTCATAACAGTTCAGGCGGATATGGCGGTAACTCGGGTGGCTATGGCGGCAACTCGGGTGGTTATGGCGGTAACTCGGGTGGTTATGGCGGTAACTCGAGTGGCTATGGCGGCAACTCGGGTGGTTATGGCGGTAACTCGAGTGGTTATGGCGGCAACTCGGGTGGTTATGGCGGTAACTCGAGTGGCTATGGCGGCTCATCCGGCAGTTACGGTGGCAGCAGCTACTAAATATACGCTATTGCAAGGCGCTCTGCCTTTTTGGTACGCTCGATTTCACCTTGTATAAAGCAAATACTATTGTTCTTTGACCATATACATATTGCGTCTATATAATCGAAAGTTATCCTTAAATGTCGTGTATCTGTTGTGTTAGTGTATTGATGTTGACCTTTTGTGACGTACAGCGGGTGAGACTACTTGGATCCATTCGTTCCATGTGCGCATGTAGGGATCACCTCCCTGATCCACTGGTCCATCTGGTCCCCAGATCCAAAATGAAGTACCTGCGTAGTATACCGGATTCAAACAATGGATAGAGGCGGGCTGATCCTCGTCGTCAACATTTTCTCGGAATAATGACTCTGATGGTAGTGGTGCTTGATAATGATCACCAGCGCAATCATTTTCTGCAAAAGTGTCGTCGTCGTCATCATCCAATGAAAACTTTTTTGGTGCTTTTGGCATAGGCTGTGACGAGAAACTGGTCATGTTCGATCGCTGAGATGGATATGAAGGCGTCTTAATCACTTCTCGAGACATGCGAAAAAATCCCAATTCATACCCAAACGGTAGTTTCTGGCGCACACCATGAATATTTCGACCTCGAAACGATGATACGGCTATCGTACTAGTCTCGTCGTCAAACGTCTGGCACGGATCTGTTGTTTCGTGTGCACCAGAACCCTGAGCCGGATGTAAAACAAAGTAGGTGTGTACAGGTGCTGGGCCAGTATAATCAATTGAAAACGGCATAATGTGTGCACACACTTTAGGCGCATCCTTGATGTGTGCAGTTGTAGTGTGCAAATGCACGGATCGAGACGACGACAGCTCGGACTCCATGCTTCCTGTGTAGCAGAATGATATATCAAGGTGGAGTCGCTAGAAAAAAGTGGGGCTACTTGGACCATTGTTCCTCGGCATTGGTCAGAGGGACATACTGGATTGTCAGCCAGTCATTTACCTACCGTGACTCCGAAAAGTACCTTCTTTTCAACGCTGCCATTCACATTCTTATCGATTTGGTACAGGTCCCTAATGTTAACATATAGAGTTCAGACATACTGGTAATTGCCCGTGGGATGATCAACAGGTACAATCAAACGGCCCGGTGAAGCAAGTTGCTGAACAAGCGCTTCAGGTATGCAAGGAGCAGCGGCACCAACATGGATAGCACTGTATGGTGCATATTCTGGACAGCCTTTGCGTCCGTCTCCTTGTATCGCTACGATGCGACCATTTTTCAACTCGCGTTCCAACCCGTCGCATTTCAAATTTTCGACACTTGCACTAACAAGCTCCTGCATGTGTTCTACTCCAACAATGTGAGTTTTGCGATCGGAGGGGGGTAAAAGGTGATGGAGAGTGGCGAGAAGGTAGCCTGAACCAGAACCCACATCCATTACAGAGCAACCTTGGCTCAAGTACGGTAGTAAAAGTTCTGCTGCAAAAGCATGCATATGTGGTGCAGATATGGTTGCATTGTATCCGATGCTCTGAGGCGCATCCTGATAGGCATACCGGCGCGCAACTGAAGGTACGTAGTTTGCCCGATCAACCAATTTCATGGCCTTCGTGAGATGTGATCGAACATACCTCTAGTACCCTCGATGAGCGTATGATACCTACGGCTTTCATATTGGTGAGCAGCTCTTCATTGGAGCTACCTGTGCATCGCCACGCCATGATAAGAATAAAATCGAATGATAGTCGGGTGGAGAAAGGCACGGGCCTTCGGGGTGCAACGACCTTACAATTCTTGTCGGTGGAAAGGGAGTTCAGGGGCCTGTTCCGCCACTGACCGGGTTGCTTTTACAGTGGATGTTTCGTGGGATGATGGCGTGGAGGATGTGGTCTCTGTCATTCGTTCACGAGACTGAAGATACTTGTCGATGAGTTGCAATACCTTCGGGTCCAGCTGCATCGTAGGTTGGGCGCCTGTCCCTGCACCTACATCTTGCATCTTTTCGGCAAAAATTGTCGTATCATCGTATTCATGATCATCTTTATAGCGGTGGTTATGGCGCTCTTCAACGTGCTTCACATGGGCTTTGCTTTCCTCTAAATTGTCAGGCGTGATCATATGGCATTGAATTTTGTTGGATTCCTTAGCTTTGTGTGGAATAAACGCCATATCATCACACAGAACATTTGTCTCAACGACCATAACGCTGATGTCAGTCGAGTGAACATACTAATTACACGTAAGTACCTCGGCCAGACTTATAATTTTATTATTTGAGCCACAGTAATACTTGGCGTCAGTGCATGGGTACATACCTTGACTGTGGTAGTTCTTGGTAATCCATTCAGATCACAAACAGTGCCTCCATTCCATACTTGCTGGATAAAAAAGGCATTGTCCTCATATGGCGGTGCGACATCGTCATCCAGATCAGCTGATGGAGTAGTATCAAGAGGAACCAATTCGTTTTTTATGCCTTCCAAGCTGTCCCACACACCCATCAAGTAATATCCTTCAGGAAGGGTATCTCGATTGTCAACTTCAGGCACACCATCATTGTCCAACATGGCCATGAGTGGGTACTGCAGTATATGATTGCCGTAACGTAGCACATGTGAAAAATATGATTGCATATTCTGCAATTCCTTTCCACGTAGCTTTGCTAAGAGTGAAAGACCGCGAGACAGAATGGCGTCCGTCTCATTGTTTGGCAGCACACGCTTATTCTGCTCAGCTCCCTCATCAGATTTAACCAAAGGTATGTGACAGACATATGCTTCTGTATCTGTGATTCTGTACATCTGGAACTTGCCATCTGCGTGTCCGGCTTTACGGGACGCGTCTTGCGAATATGGCTTTTGGTCACCGAGTAACTGCAAAGCCTCGGTTATGGGTATGGTTTCATTGGAAAAGTGTACTGAGTACCTGTCACGCTTCAGAATGTTGGCAATTTCTACCCTAGATTGAGCCGTTGTACATGCTACAGTACATGCCGTGAAAAGCAGCAGGTTGCGCAACCAAGACATGGGTCGGAATTACGAGGCAAGTGGAGACGAATAAATGGTATACTATCGATTTATCGATTTTCTGAGCCGCCAAAGCCTGTGCTGGTGTGGGCTGGCGAAGAGGAAGCTATGTGGTCACTGTGGAGTTGCGCAGCAGCATCTCCATAGTATACGCCATGGTGAGGCATAGTGCCATAAGCAGGGAACGGGCGGTACATTTCGCCATGGGTAGATGGAGCGTCCGTTTGACGCGTGCGGAAGAAGTAGCCGGCTATAGCACCGAGTCCTAAGGCCGACATGGCACGAGTCACAGGAGAAGAGAAAGTGGACGTTGCGTGCTTTTGATATGGCGGTGGAGCGTCATTACTGTGGCCGTCCATGGCATCGTATCTTTCCGTTCCAAGGCATGTGTGAAGCAATGAGAGAACAATGAACACAGCCAAACTCCAAAAGAGTACACTAAAGAGGATCGACTCCCAACTTCCACTGATACGAGTACTCGTGGGCAAGAGTTCGTAGCGCAGAGCGCAGGATCCTTTCAAAACGAAAACATCGTCGCTAAAGTTCCAGCCTTCGCAGGATACCTCGACAGCCCCCAACTGAGCCCACAAAGGAAGCTGTGACTCACATTTCCATTGATTGTCGCCGCTGCTTTGGCACTGAATCACGGCAGGCTGAAATTTGTGGCACAAGCTTCCTTCACAAGTGAGTTGTGGTATAGGCTCCAAACGACGTGCCGTCGTCATCCGTCCTCGGTACAGAGTGAGTGTCCGGATATCAGAGAACCGCACTTTCTCGTACGGACTGTTTTCATGTTTTTTGCCCAATACACTCATGCAAAATGCAACCATGCAAAGCAGTACTACCTGCGCGCTCCGAAGGCCGCCCAACATTCTGTGTGGTACCAGGCTAGGTGGAGCGCATTCAGCCCTGCAGCTTTGCCACCTCCACGTGTACAGTGGTCGGTGCACATGTCACCTTGCCTCCCTATTTCCCCAGCTATCATGAGCCAAAACCAATTTCCGGGAGAAGAAGACTTGGTACACAAGCTACAGTTACACTCGAAGAACGTGGCATTGTGCGTTGATCGCTGCTCAAGCTGACGTGGCAGAAAGTACCAACGTGGATTTGAGAACTATGAACGAAACACGGGTCACAAGCACCCTTTGAACAATATGAAGCCATCGAGCCCGACCGAAGATGAGTCGAAGAAGGAAGTGCGGGTTGAATTTCCTGAGAAGAAGTAGTGTACATAAGTTTCGTCGATGCACCATGTCGGTGCTGGCAGAGAGCCAATAATGTGGGGATAAGCACAATATTTTTTCCGTCCCAAATTGCTTGCCACAACACATACGGCTGGACCGTATGCTGAGAGCTCATACGACATCTCGAACTTTTCGTTGCACACGACTGTTTCCGTTACTTTCACCAAGATTCAAGAGTAACATGACACAAGTACCCAAGACAGAACGTGAGTGGCGTGCTATTCTTAGTCCTGAACAGTTCCGTGTGCTCCGTCAAAAGGGGACAGAATGGGCTGGTACAGGGGAATACGATGAGCATTTTCAGCCGGGTGTGTACCATTGTGCAGGATGTCAAGCACCTTTGTACACGAGCACGACCAAGTTTCACAGTGGGTGTGGATGGCCAGCATTTTTCGATGCCATCCCTGGAGCCATTGCGAGACACGACGACTTTTCCCATGGCATGAGGCGTACGGAAATCACTTGCACGAACTGCAGTGGCCACCTGGGGCACGTATTTTACGGAGAGGGATTCCCTACACCCACGAACGAGCGTCACTGTGTCAATTCGATTTCGTTGTCCTTTCACCGTGACGATGAGAATACCACACCCTCGCATAGGAAATAATTCTACAGCTATATTACATTAAGGGTCTCAATCCTGACGAGAAGACGCGTGAGCCTGGATCATACGAGTGACCTGTTCACGCACTTGCTGAGCAAGTCGGCCACCCTCGCCAAGCCAGGACTCCCTGCCCTGCTGTGACAGGTCCGAGACGAGCTCATCAAAGAGCGGATGCTGGTCTAAGGCATGCATGACATCACTCTGGCGGAGTCGTGCATCGCGATAGGCTAACCGCTCAGCATCTTTGGATACATAGTCGTGCAAGTACGATTCCAGTTGGTCACGAAAGGCCGCATGACGCTCACTCTGTAAAAAGTCACGAAGCATCTCCTTGCGTAACTGATCAAAGTGACCTTGCCGCATAAACCTTGTGATCAGTACGCATACACACGTACTCATCCACGAGAAGATCTGGAGAAAGGGACGCAGAGCTAGGCGTCGTCGGTACTTCACTCATGCCTATTGTTAGTAGGTTCTCGAGGTGAACATGTTCAGAACCCGATGAATCCTCAAAGGTCTACCACCACGACTCTATTGCGCAATTGTACACCAGCGCAGAGCTGACTTGCGTCAGGATGGAGACCCGTTCGGTCCGCCCATCGGAAATATATCATCCGCATGTGGATGGAACAAGATACATACTTAGTCTGTTGCGTTAGTCACGTTTCTAGACAGGCGGGAGGATCAGACAAGGCTGAAACTGATAACTAAGAGTGTGTCTCCACGGTGAATGCAGAGTAATTCTAGAGCTTGGTTCTTGGGGCTCATCACACAAAATAGGATCGACACTTACATAGAGAAAATCAACGCCTCATGGCCGCAGTGAGGAACGAAGAACGGGTTTTTTTCACCGGGTCTCGTATGTATCACGTGCTGAAAATGCCTCGTTAGTGGTGTGCGGCTCAGGTCCCTGGTAGCTAGCTCTTTATTGCTCCAGCCAACATGGACAATTGGCAATCGCCCTTGTCGAGTCGTTATGCCAGCAAAGAAATGTCGAACCTTTTCTCGAACGCCACGCGTTTCGGGACGTGGCGTCAGTTGTGGCTCAACCTCGCCATCGCCGAGAAGGAGTTGGGTCTGCCAATCCCTGACGAGGCCATTGAACAGATGCGCGCGCACCTTACCTTGGATGAAGAGCAGATGAAACTTGCCGCAGAGGAAGAGAAGCGCCGACGACATGATGTGATGGCTCATGTGCATGTGTTTGGTGTCAAGGCGCCTGCTGCTGCGCCATTTATTCACCTCGGTGCGACGTCGTGTTACGTGACGGACAATGCCGATCTCATTTTCCTTCGCAAGGGCCTGAACCTCCTGCTGCCGAAGCTTGCCGTTGTGATTCAGCGTCTAGCATCTTTCGCAGAAAAGTATCGCGATCTACCCACGCTTGGATTCACGCACATGCAGCCGGCGCAACTTACCACCGTGGGTAAACGTGCGACGCTGTGGATCCAGGACTTGCTGTGGGATCTGCGTAACATTAGTCGTGCACGCGACGACCTTGGTTTCCGTGGCGTCAAAGGCACCACAGGTACGCAAGCCAGCTTCTTGCAGCTTTTTGATGGTGACCACGACAAGGTCGAGGCTCTGGACGAGCGCGTGACAGAGCTCTTCGAATTCCCGTATGCCATGCCTGTGACGGGCCAGACCTACTCTCGCAAAATCGATATCGATGTGCTTTCTCCGTTGGCGTCCTTCGCTGCGTCTGCGCTCAAGATCGCCACGGACATCCGTCTCTTGTGCCACCTGAAAGAGGTGGAAGAGCCGTTTGAAAAGGACCAAATTGGCTCGAGTGCTATGGCGTACAAACGTAACCCCATGCGCTCGGAGCGTGTGTGCGGTCTGGCTCGTTGGCTCGGCAACATACTCAACAGCGCTCGTGAGACGGCTGGTGGCCAATGGATGGAACGCACGCTCGACGATAGTGCCAACCGCCGCCTGACGATCCCCGAGGCATTCCTGACGGCCGATGTGATTCTGACGCTGCTGCAGAATATCAGTGAGGGTCTCGTTGTTTACCCTGCTATTATTGCCCGCCACATTGCTGCGGAGCTGCCATTCATGGCCACGGAAAACATTATTATGGCTATGGTGCGCAGTGGTGGTGACAGGCAAGAGTGTCACGAAAAGATCCGTGTCCTGTCGCACCAAGCTGCCAGGGTCGTCAAGGAGGAGGGCGGTGAGAACGATTTGATTGAGCGTGTGCGCAAGGACGCGTACTTTGCTCCCATCGCCGACCGCCTCGATGTGCTGCTGGATCCGTCTAGTTTTACGGGCCGTGCGCCTCAGCAGGTTGACAAGTTCCTTGCTCAGTGGGTCAAGCCGGCGCTGGAGCCGTATGCTGCCTCGCTGGCCAACACGGGCAGGGCCGAGCTTTCCGTATAATTACCAATAGTCAGTCGAACGAGCCTCGATCTGTACGTGCCCCTGATGTAGGGATGCCTCAGTCCACACGTCCGCGTAGCGCTGAAACTTGGTGGGCACGGTGGGTATCATGCGGTGGTGTGGTACGTGGAGCATAAAGGCCATGAGCTCGTAGAATGACGAGTGCTCCGAGTAGGGAACAGCATACATTTGCACAGAACCGTGCCGTGTGGGCTGGAGATGCTCTTGAGTAAAAGGCGGCGGGACCATGTGGTGCGGTATGAGTGCCTTGGGCGGGGGGGCCTGCTGTCGTGTCTGACGTGACGTCCATCCCGTGGGCCGGAAGGCCAGCGTTTGTGCGATGACCAGGCCTTGTTTTTGGAGGGCGTCTGCGTACGTCTGCAAAGTATTCGGCACTAGAGCGCGCAATGGCATAACATGCACACGAGCCAGCAAAGGGTCTTCGGTAAGGCGCTTTTGCAGGGCCGTATCGTCCAATAGGGCATAGGTATGATACTTGCGCTTATCCACGCAATAGATGTAGGTGTCCAGCGCCTCGGCCAACGCGAGAAATAGGCGTTCTTTGCCGATGGTGTATGTGCCGACGACGACCAGTGGCGACGTTTTGGACATGACAAGATCCGCACATGCCCTGATGACCTGGGGCTGAGGAGGAAAGCAGTATTGCGGGTTCAAATAGGTGGTGTCGAGATAGATGGCATCGAGAGGGCATGCATTTTGGATGGCCTTGTGCGTCGCGTGAGCTGGGCACGCGCGAAAGTCGCCACAGTGCAGGTATCGAGCCGTTTTTCCATCCTGTCTCGGTCCCTCGAAGAGGAACAGGCACGACCCAGGACAGTGGTTGGCGGCCAGACAAGTGACATGTACGTCTTGGACTTCTGGGATTTGGGTGCGTGTGTCGAGGTCTAGCATCCGAAGCCATGCGGGATCTACGCGCAGTATATCATGCACGAGTTTCGCTGTTTCACGCGTGCAGTATATAGGCCCATGCGCCCAGCGCTTAGAGAGGCCTGCGTAATGATCCGAGTGAAAGTGAGACAAGAAGTAGGCCGAGCATCCTTCGATGGCACCGTACCGGAAAGCATCGACAGCGATCGGCATGCTATCGAGCATTTTGTACGAGGGTATGCGTTGCGGCCTTTTCGCGGGAGGAAAGATGGCTGCCCATTGTTGGACGGTCGCGTCTTTGTTCGAGGACACACCGCAAGCGCTGGCATGCCGCGCAATATCACTTTCCGGCCATGTTTCGCCACACACAGGGCATGCAATGTGTTGCATACTTGCTTTGAGCGCATCTTCGAGCTGCTTCTCAGCTTCCTCCGCCGTACGTGGCACGTCTGGATGCCATGTCAGTCGCGGTCGTTTGGTCGGTGGCGTCATGCGCCAAGCGACGCGCGTCGCTTCTCCACTCCGATCCGCTGCCGAGGGCCATGGCGGCCAATTTTTGGCGGTCGACGCAATGTCACCGGTGGACGATGGATCCTGCGTCGATCGCGCGTGCACGCCAAGAAGATCTGCAGTATGTAAGTGCGCAAGATATGGCTGCGATCACGACATGGTGTCTCGATACGATATCGACACTCGGAATCCGCCTGCATGCGCATCAGCAAGTGATCGCGACAGCCAGCGTGTATTTTCAGCGCTTTTACACCAAGAACTCGTATGCAGCTACTGATCCTATTGTCGTGCTGGTGACATGTCTGTACTTGGCCACTAAATCAGAGGAGGCGCCTGTGCGTCTTCGTGTGGTGGGCGCAGAGGCATCCAGGCTCCTACACGAACGCGGCTACCAGGATCCACCGAACTACGTGCCGCTCATTGCGGGAATGGAGTACTATTTGTTAGAGGAGCTCGAGTACGACTTGATTGTGTTCCAGGTGTATCGCAGCCTGCCTGCTCTATGTGATGCCTGCGTGAAAGCATGTCCATGCCCGCCGGGTGGTGGTCCGGACTTGTCGGCCTCGGGTCTTCTGCCGTTAGCTTGGTACATTGCGAATGACATGTACCGTACGTCGCTGCCTCTATCCTATCCGCCCTACACCCTTGCCATTGCGTGTATCTACATGGCTCTCGGCCTAGCGCCTGCCTGTACTACCGATCGGACGCCGGCTGCGACGCTGCCGCATGACACCGAGTCATCTTCACTCAAGCCATGCATTGTGTCGTTCTTAGCTGGCTTCAACGTGTCTCTTCCTGTGATTTCGTGTATTCTACAAGACATGCTGTCGCATTATGAGCTATGGCATGCACTCTCGCACCCACCGTCAGGCCTTGGCCTGCTGGAAGACCACCAGGCCCTCTTCCACTGCCTGTACCGCATGCGGGAAGACCGGTGCCGCGCTATGGCCGCGTGACTATGCGCCCACTCTGGCACAGCGCCCGGTGTGCGGGCTGCATGGGTATTTTGAGTGAGTCAACGTGTTTCCTCCTACTGTATTCTGTAGATGCCAAGGTTCTCTGTATATAGTATTGGGCGCTGATGCACACTGCGCGAAGGGAGCAACGGGCTAGTTGGCTTATGAGCGCGACGGGACGTGGGTGCGCTTGGCTGCTGGGTTCATGCATGGTAGGCGGACGCGGTGCGCAGATGACGACGGCACCCGTATGACGCAAACGAAAGACCCGCACTCCTTCATAGCAGACGAGAGGTGACGCTCTTCGAGGTTTCCCTGCCTCGCCTGGCCATGTCATCGGCCAACGGCGGGTCGTCGGACCCAAGGGCTGCTTCTCCACTCTTTTTCCGACCTTCACGTTGGGCAGCATGGAGCCTGTGATGGCATCGGTCGGCAAGCACTGCCAAGGACCTCTGGGTATGTATCGCATCGCTCACACCAGCGAATTTCCAGCGATGTATTTATGCTCATCGCGAGGATCCGTCGGCATGCAACGAGGCCCAGCAAGAGCTGGCTCGTTGTGCTTCCGAGGCATCGCCCACGCTGCAAACCATCAAGAAGACGTGTGGCAAGTACATTCATGACTATGATCAGTGCCTCTTTGCGAACCAGCATGCGTCTCAGGATGAAGTGGCAAGCAAGTGCACGTCCAAGCTCCGAGCACTGGCGGAATGTACGGATGCTGTCATGCTAAATAGCGAGTCCTCCAAGTCCGAGGCGCGCTAGAATTTGTGTCAGGAAGGGAATGAGGCCTTGTGGGCGAGGCGGAGGCGGTATCTTGGCCGTCTGGGCGTAAAAGAGCGACTGGCGCGCGCACACCAGCGCCACTCCGCCCATGCCCCAAAGCACGCCCTGCCATAGTGGTGATACGAGCTGCTCCCACAACAGCAAGCGGAATAGGGCGCGCCATTCGACGTGGTATACCTTGTCCCAGGGGGTATGTGTGGCGTCGACGTACGACTCGGGAGATACGCCATCGATGAGGACATGCTGTCGAATGGTCGATAGGAAAAACTGCTCCAAACGCATGTCCGGCAATATCGCCGGGGATGCGCGCGCGCCGACGCTCGTCGCGCTGGAGCTCGACGACATGAGCTGCGACGTGCACGCGAGGGACGGAGCCAGGGACGTGGGTCGGTGATGATGACTAAATCCTTGACCACGGCGGAGCATGGCGGCCGTTCCGACGAGCACGCCACCGGTCCGTATGGATGCGCCGGCGTCCCGTGAGGGCCTGGTGCAGTCGATCGAGAAGCTGCAGCAAACGCACCTGCCTCGTGTGTCGCAAGCTATGGAGGGTCTGTTCGACAGCCTTGCGCACGGCCTCGTGACGGACGCGGATGGGGCCGGCGTGGAAGCGGCATGCCAGCATGCCGAGGACGAGCTTGCGGTGCTTGCGCGCTGTTTAAGCGACACGGGTCTCGCGGGCATGCCGCTCTCGAACGAGCAGGATGTGCAGCAGGTGACGCAGGCCCTCTTTGAGCAGCGTGCGCGCCTGAGTGATGCTACGGCCATGGTATCGGGCATGCTGGCCAAGAAGCAGGCCAACTAGTTAGGCTACTGTGTCCCACACCACGATAGTATCGGGTCCCAACCTGAGTGTGGCGACCTGGTGCAGCTGCGGAGCCTTCCACAGCGCCGATGTGGCATACCCATAGCCTGCCTCGCCGACATGGCTTGGCGAGACAGTGACCACGACCTTGTGCACTGCGACGTGCGAAGAGAGCACGCTGTCGATGACCGAGGCGCCGCCCTCGATCATGACGGATCGGATGTGCTCTTGCGCCAGGACCGACAGGATGGAGGGCCAGGCGAGATGCGGGCCGTGGACATCGACCACACGGACCTGCGCACCTGCCGCTTCTAGCGCTCGTCGCCTCGCTTCCCATGCTGCGTGAGATGCCGTGGGCGCGGCGCACAGCACGAGTGGGCGGGCGGGCGGCTCACGCTGGAGCAGACGGCAGGTCACGGGCATACGGAGCTGCCGATCCAGCACGATCGGACGGGGCGATGGACCATGGTACGCATCGAGCCGCACATCCAGGCGCGGATTGTCGACGAGCACGGTGCCGATGCCGACGAGAATGCCCTCGTGCAAGGCACGGAGACGATGCGTCATGAGCATGCTTTCCGCACCACTGAGCCGCAGGGGCGCCTTGCTGGGTCCGGCAATCTTGCCGTCCCTCGACTGCGCGAACGTAAGGGTGACCCACACGCCGCGCTCGTCCGGCCGTGGTCGGTGCGCCGCCAACAGCGCCTCCATGGTGTGTGGAGAGAGGCGCCCGTGTGGCCCTTGGATGCTGACCACGCTGTATGTGGCGCGGCATGCGCATCGCATGAATCGCAGCCTTGCGGGCGCGGAGAGTGCGATTCCCCGCGACCCGCCGCTGACGGCGCGTGGTGAGGAGCAGATCCACGACTTGGCCGCGTTTTTCGAGGGACTGCCGCCGGACGAAAAGCCGCAGCTGATCCTCGCCTCGCCGTACACGAGATGCATCCGTACGGCGCTGCCGACCGCCGAGCGGCTTGCGCTCGAGCTCTGCATCGAGCCTGGCCTGGCCGAGTGGTTTGGGCCGGTGTGGCCGCCCGAGTCGGGTCTGCATCCGAGCCCACGCGCGGCCGAGCATGTGGTGGCCCATTTTCCCCAGGTGTCGACGCGGTGGACGCCCCTGCTCTACCCTGATCCGCGTGGTGAGTCGATCCCCGGCGTGCATGCCCGGGCTCGGGCCGTGATGGAGCGCATTGACGCGCGATGCCAAGAGTGGGGCATCGAGCGCCTCCTGATCGTGTCGCATGCAGCGACCATCATCGCATTGGGTCGTATGCTACAAACACAGGGAACCTACGACGACGTGCGTGATCGCCACATTCGTGCGGGCACAGCGAGTGTCAGCAAGTATGTGCGCTCGTCGCAGAACGGGCTGTGGCACCAGGTGTACAATGGCCGCACATCGTTCCTGCCACACGGCGAAGAACGCGCCTGGGACTTTGGATTCGTGCCCGACAACACAACAGAGCCCGGCATGGGTCCACACTGGCGCGATGCCTATGCGCCCCGCCACGCGCATCTCATTCACCGTCCTAAGCTGTAGACGACGGCCGCGGCCATGGCATGCGCGACGGCCGCGGGGCCCAGGGGCAGGGACAGGCGCGTGGGCGGTCCGGCCTGTTGAGCATATCGAGGGCCTCTGACACGGCGTCACTGCGTACCAGGATACTATGCGCCTCGAGGCGCTGTCGTCGCGCCGGCGAGTGCGTCGCACGGACAGGCGGCGGGGGCGGCGGTGGGAGCTCGTGACGTGCGGCAGGCATGGCAGAGGACGTGGCCAGCGTCTCTAGCGGCGGCGATGCGACGGAGGACGCGAGAATAGGATCGCGCGCCACGACCTCGGCCAGCATATCGAGTCCGCCACGCCAAGCGGAAAAGTTGGGATGATGTCGCAGACGCGTAAAGGCATGCGGCACGCTCTCCCTCGACACGGCCTTGTCGTCCCGCTGCATCGATACGGGGAGTCGGCATCGCCGCGATACAGCCGTGCAGAACTGCGCCAGCGCCGGGTCAGACTGACAGGCCTCGCAGGTGCGCTGATCGCCCGTGCACCGTAGTGCTCCTAGGTCATTCGTGACGGGCCATAGCCGCTGCCTTGGGCGAGAGCGCGACGGAAGACGCACGCTGGGCGCCGTGACACTGGGCTCAGTGGGCGGCGATGCGGTCGTCGTGTACCACAAGCGCGTCTTGCGAAGGGTAGGCGCAGGGGCGGGCCACGATGCGCAGGCATCGACTGGATCCAGGTCCAGTCGTGCCTGGCCCCGACACACACACACGGTATCATCTGTACAAAAGCCACAGTCCACATCAAGACTGCGCTCCTCGACCTCACTCGGCGAGGTGAGCGGAGGCGATGGCTCACGCTTGCGCCGAAGCGGCACAAGCTTCGCGGCTGCGAGCGGTATCGGAGACATGGCGTTGGGCGCCTCCGCGCCCGGCCTCTGCTCATGAGGAGGTGGACGACAGCCCGAGGCATGCGTGGCGATCGACGCCATCCGGCGCTGGCAGGTGGAAAGATCGCGCTCGAGACTTTCGCACCGCGTGAGCAGCTCGTGCTGGCTTTGCCGCAGGTAGTCCGCCTCCTCGCGATACTGCTGAGCGATGCGCTGCAGCTGGACGTTGGCATGTATTTCGCGCGCCTCGAACTGCGCCACCTTTTCTTCGAGCTCAGTCACGTAGGCATGGCGCCTCTCGCGGAACGCGCGCTGAGACGCTCGGTTCTGTGCCTTGCGCTTCGTCGCTGGCACCGTCGCCGATGGCTTGCGACCTGGTTTGCCCCGCGCGGGAAGGACCCATGCCTTGCTAGGCTGGATGATGTCATCGCCATCAGGGGGCGGCAGAACGAGCCTAGGAGGCGCTGGACGCACGCTTGTCAAAGACAGAGCCGCGGTGGACATGGATCCGGGACGCGGTCAGTATGCGCGACACGAAGGCGTCGTGCGGCGGGTCCGTCGAGCACCGGCGTCGGGAACCGCCGCCACAGCCTGGCCGATGGGGATCAGTGATGGCAGCGGCTTATCTGATTAGAGAGGCCACGTGGGGCCATGTGCGGCGCCAGACGACGCGGCGCGGCCAACGACGCCCAGGTCGTCGACATGGCAGGCAGGGACACCGAGCTGGACGAGGAAGGCTGGGGGGCCCTGTTCGAGGAGCCGAAAGATTTTCGGCCGCCGACGCCGCCCCCCACGGAGGTGCAGCATACGTGCTTGGATGGCGACGTCATCACCCTTCGGCTGGTAGGCACGCATCCTCTGTGGGGCCATTATCTGTGGAACGCCGCGCCGACGCTGTCGACGTTCCTGGAAGAGCACGCGTCCCTCGTTCGGGGAAAGCATGTGCTCGAGCTGGGTGCTGCGGCAGGTTTGCCCTCGATCGTGGCACGCAAGACGGGCGCGTCCCGCGTGGTGGCGACGGACTACCCCGATCCAGACCTCCTGCAGAATCTGGCGCACAATGTCGAGCGCTACCGTGGCCAGGTGGTGGGCTTTATCTGGGGCGCAGACTGTGTGCCGCTTCTGGCACATGCGCCCGAGGGCTTCGATCTTGTGCTCTTATCCGACCTGATCTTCAATCACCAGGCCCACCCTGCGTTGCTCGACACCCTCGACCGGTGCATGCGGCGCGATGGCCAAGCGCTGGTCTTTTTCAGCCACCACCGTCCGCACCTCGCTGAGCGCGATCTGGCTTTTTTCGCACTCGCAGAAGAACGTGGATACGTCTGCACGAAGCTACAGGAATGGGTCTTGTCCGTACGTATTCGCCGTGATCTACTGACGCCTTCCCCGCAGCCCATGTTTCCCGATGATCCAGGCGATGCACAGGTTCGTGCCACCGTGCATGGGTATACCCTCAGGCATCGGTCGCGAGATGCAGAGGCTGTCCCTTGTCCTTCATAGCCAAGTCCTGACGTAGGCGCGACAAGGCCGCCTCGGCCGTGGCGCGTTCCTCCGTGGACGCAGCGTCCTTGGGCGAGCTCTTGTCCAGGGGCGCCGAGGTGCGCTTCGCCCGCGCCGTGCCACGCACACTCATCTTTGCAATCGCACTCGTAAGTTCGCGCGTGCTCGAAAGCACGGGTGAGTCGTCCTGGGGCGGCGCCTGCGACGGCGCTGGCTCCACGGCGGCCGTGGTGCCGGGGAAGGGGTATTCGCCCCCCTCTCTGGGCGCCGCAGAGGTGGGTGACACGGGCGCGGAGGGAGACACGGGCGGTGCATCTTGCAGCGCAGAGGGCTGGGAGGTAGACGGCGCGCGAGTGCGTGGGCGGACAGGCTGGGACCAGTGGGGAGTCGGTGGCAGCGCAGACGCATGTGGTGCCATCGCCATGGCATGCATGTCGACGGGGGCGCCAGGCGTGGTATTCAGGTAAGGATTGAAGCCACTCGAGACGCCTGGAGCATGCATGGCCAGGCCAGGACTCATGACGTAGGGGTATACAGGGGGTGTCTCGAGCGCGGGGCGCATCATGAAGCCTGGCATGCCGGGCGTGAGTGGTACACCGGGCGTCATCGCACCCATCATGGGAAACGACACGGGCGGCAGGGCAATCCGACCAGGGTGTGGGAAGGGCGCATGATGCGATGGTCGCGGTGCATCGGCGGGTCGCGGTGCCGCTGCGTGCATCCAGGGCGAGGCAGCCTCATGCATAGGCGCCATGTGGGCCATATCGGGCATGACATGCGGCTGGGGAGGAAAGGGAGAAAGCACGGGCGCTGGCATGGGGGGCAGCACAGGCGCTGGTGGCGCCATTCGGCGCGTGTGGAACGCGGACGTGTACTGCGACGGGTCCGTGGGCACCATGAACGAGGCAGGCCCGCACGGCGTGTGCCGATCGAAGTGCACCTTGAGGACACGTCCGCTGTACTCATAGCCATGGTACAGACGCACCGCCGTCTGGGCATCTTCCGGCGACGCAAATAGCACCGTCCCAAACCCACGGCTGCGACCGTCCTCGTTCAGCGCGACGTCCGCGCGTAAAATATTGCCGGCGGCACGGAACAAGTCTTTCAGGTCCTGCCATTGGCAGTGGAAGGGCAGGTTGCCCACAAACAGCACGCGGCCGGGGTACGGCAGCGGCACCGGTGGCGCGGAAGCCTGCGGCGCACCAAAGCCATGCCTCGCGTCTCCGCCGGCATGAGGACGTGAGAGACGACGCGATCCATCGATGCGCCCCGAAATGTGCTCGTCCAGCCCCACCTCGAGCACGTGTCCGTGCCAGTTGTAGCCGTGCAGCGTGTTGATCGCATGGTGCGCATCTGCCTCCGTGGCAAAGAGCACGGTCCCACTGTCGATGTGGCGCGGCCCAAACGGCGAGGCGTGCACATCAGCCCGAAGCACGGTCCCCGCACGGCGGAACAGGTCCTTGAGGTCCTGCCACCGAACGTGTGGTGGCAGGTTGCGTACGTAGAGTTGGGTTCTTTGATCGCCAGCGGCATGTGCACCGGCGGCTGCGCCATGCAGCGTGGGTCGCGTGGCATCTGCCTCGTCGGTGCGATGGGTGGCGAACGAGGACATGGATCGCGCGGGTGACACGCTGCCTGAGCGGGGGAAATGGGAGAGCAGCGGCGAGGAGGCAGGCAAACGCCTATCAGCGGCAGACAGCGGGCGCGGCAGGGACGCCGACGATGCCATGGCGGTGGTATCGCCACCGCCGTCACTGGGCAGCAGAAGCATGGCGCTGGATGCCGGGTCGGTGTCCGGGGACGAAAACACGTTGAGGGACACGTTGGACAGCGTGACCGAGTCGGACACTTGCGTACTCGAGCTGGGTCGACGACGATCAAGATCGCCCGAGACAGGCAGCTCGTCCGCGGCGCCACGGGATGACGACGAGGACGACGACAGAGAGGGGAAGGCTGTCGCCTCGTTGGGCGTGTCAGAGGATGTGACGAGTGCGAGTGGCCCTGGCGGCATCGCCTCTACGTCGAGGGACTGTGCGAAGCGCATGGGAAGCCTAGGACACGGCACCGGCTGCGAGTCGTGTGGGTCGTCCAGCAATGGCCTCGATCGCTGGACGAGCCAGTCGCAGCTTTACGTCACGTGATATGGAGCAGAAGAAGACGGACGGCGGCCGTCCGCCGACGCCTGCGTCGACGATGTGGCTCCTTCGGCGCGGTGGGTGTGCCTTGCGGCGCGTGCCCGCGCTCGCAAGAGGCACGTCATCTACTGCTAAGGATGCAGTGCGTCAGAAACAAGAGACGCCCATGCAGCGCGCTTTGCCGATCCTCTTCCACATGGAAGATCTCGCGCGGTTCCCCGATCTGCTCAAGAAGCCGGTGGCGGTGCACGATGTGCCCGTTCACCATGCGCCGTCGACGTATGGCTCGAGTGTATCGCTGTTCAATGAGGAGCCATACTTTCCCACGCCGCCGCCGTCCGTGCTGGCTATTATGACGGCTGGAAGTGACCAGGGCGAGGAGGTCAACTCGGAGAGCTACTTGAGCGCCGTGACGCCGCTGAGTCCCAACGAGATTCGTCAGCTGCACCGCTACAACATCACGATCAAGCGCGTCGTGAACATGACGGGCAAGGGCCGCACGCCAAGCTGGTACTCGCTCGTCGTGGCTGGCAATGGTCGAGGCCTGGTGGGCTACGGCGAAGGCAAAGATACCAACATCAGCCGCGCGAACAAAAAGGCGTTCCACGCCGCGGTGAAAAACATGGACTTGGTATCGGTCCATCGGTCCAAGAGTGGCGCCAACACGCTCGAGTCACCGGTCGAAGGCCGCTGGGGCGCCACGCGTGTGGTGATGCGCCCACGCCCTGCCGGCTTTGGTCTGCGTGTGCCGGACGTCCTGCATCCCATCGCCCGTGCTGCGGGCTTTACGGATCTCGGAGCTGCGATTTACGGCTCGTCGAATACCATGAACGTCGTCAAGGCGGCGCTGCAGGTACTCTGGGGCGGCAGTGCGCCGATCGGCATGGGCGGTGGCGTCCGTGGCCCGATGCGTCGTGGCGACCGTGGACAAGGCGCGCTGTCCCGTCGCGAGATGGAGCTGAGCCGCGGTCGGCGGTTGGAGGAGCTGGATGTATAGTCTATGTAGCCGCAGCAGCCCGCTTCAGCGCCGCGTCAAGGGTATGGACACAGGCTCGGAACCGCTCGTCCGACACGCCCCGCTGCGTAGTGCCTGCGAGCGGCATGGGTGCATGGTCGGGGCCCCAGCCGAAGGACAGGCGCACCACAGCGAGGTACTCGGCGGCGGAATACGTGGCAGGCGCATCGGCCAGCCATGACTCCGGCTCCTGCGCGAGGAGCTCCCAGAGACGCTTGCTGCGATCGAGGTGAATGCGCCGCGGCTCGTCGACAATGTTTTTGAGGTTTTGCTGCACACTGAGCAGATTGCGCAGCATCTTCGTGACGCCAAAGCGGTTGATGGCATGCACATGCAGGACCGCTTCGGTCATGAGCGTGTCCATGAGCACATCCAGTCCATCAAACACGTAGGCATGGTGCTGAGGCAGCATCGTCTCTCGGTACACTTCATGGCACGCACTCAGCTCGGTATTCAGCTCGACGACGTGCACGTCTGGCTCCATCGACAGGGCATCGCATATGTACGTCCCGCGGACGGCTTCGCGCAGATAGTACAGCGTCTTGAGACGCAGCTCGACACGCAAAGTCATCAGCACACACCTGGCCAAGACCGCATACATCGACGGCACATCCTGCCACAGCTTCTGCGCCTCGGGCGACACGGGCAGGGGCAGCGCGCCCGAGTCCGGTGCGTGGAAGGGGGCCATGTGCGTGCCCAGCCAGTCCAAGCTGTGGTGCAGCGTCCCGAGAGACATGTGCCGCTTGCGCGACGTGAGCAAATCCGCACGGCGCGGCGCCTGGCCCTCGGCGAGGCGCATTTCGGTGCGTGCCTCCGCCCGGTACACATCGGCCGCACGTGTGCTCGACGGCCGCGCATCCATCGCCGTGGCGAGACACGCATACAGCTCAGGCCGCTGCGTCCATACCGCCGCCAGCATGTACGGTCCATCTGGCGAGTCGCCGTCCTCCGACACGAGGCGCTTGAAACGCGCGTTGCATGCTTCATAGTACACAAGAAAGGCAAGTATGATCATGTTCGTGAAGCCTGCCTGATCAAAGGGAGCAGCCTGCTGCATCGAGTAGAGACTGTCCACGAGCGCCACCAGCTGGACGCTGCTGCGAACGACAGCGCGCGCGACGCCGATCCGGGCAGCTGGCTCAGCATGGAACGCATCCGGCGCACTCGACGCGTTTTGAACCAGCGTCCGGACCTGCTGGCCCAGCAGCGGCAAGAATCGGCCCCGCACAAACTCGCGCAAAAAGGCGCCAAAGTCCGCTCCGTGGTCGGCATCGACCGGCCATATCTGCTCCGCACGCACAACGAGCTGCAAGGTCGGCGGCAAAAGCACCGACGCCGTGAACGACAACGGCTTGACAAGGCGGCGGTGCCCCGCGCCGAGATACTCGTCCGCATGAGCGCGCGGCTCCATGACAAAGGGCAGGCCGGTTTCCTGGCCCACGAGACCTGGCACATACACATCGAGGGCCTCGTCCACACGATCCGCCGAGGCCACCACGGAGGGCATCCGATTCGCGGGCGTGAGCCGGAAGAGCACATTGCGCTCGCGCTCAAAGCGCGTCATGCGCAGCACCGCGTCCAGCGACGGCACATGCTGGGACACAGTCGAGCGCTCCGAGTCCTCCGCCAGGTAGTCCAGGAGCAGCATACGGATCTCGTACTCGACAGCGCCCCACACGCCCGACAGCGCCGCGATGCCCAAGTCCGCATTCGCACGGTCGGCGGCCCCGGCATCGTCATGGCTTCCACGCACAAGCAAGGCTCGAGCGACCTCTTGGACGGCACGATGCGCGGCAAGCACCGCCTCGAGCTTCGAGCACAGCGTCCAAAAGAGGTCGCGGAGTATATCGGCATCACGCTGCAGCGCAGCAATCTCGGCATTCGCCGACACGCGCGCATCCGGCAGACCACGCAGAGAAAACGTACGATGCGTCCGTCCCTCATCCAGCACGCTGTGCGTGGCGTGCGGAGCAAACAGGACCGTCTCGAGACGCACGCTCGTCGACGTGCTCTGCGCAGCATATCGCGCCTCGACTTGGTCGATCGTGGTGTCGACCAGTTGGTGCAATTCAGTCGGCAGCATTTGCGCGATCGTATCGAGAGCATAGCCCATTTTTCCCAGCTGTGCAAGCGACTCGAGAAGCATTTCAAGGTACAGAAAGCTGTCCTCTTCCGATGCACGGGATCGCGTTGCACGTGGGGATGCCGCGTCGTCTTTCGCCCCGCGCGAGTGCAGCGCATCGAGAAACTGCGTGAGCATCGTCCATGGCCGTTCCTCGGAGCCGTGCGCGCCGACGACTATGTCAGGCAGCGTATCTTGCCCGGGCATGTAGGACTGCCAGCGCACATCGCACCAGTAGCTTTTCAGGTACAGGTGGCTCTGCATCTCATCGATGAGGATGTCCAGGAGCGAATGCTCTTGGGCGCGCAAATAGGCACGCAGGTCCGCGGTGGCACCGAGCTCAGCCAAGTCTTCGCGCTGGATAAGACGCAGCGAGCGCATCAGCAGGTGCGTCGCTTCGAGGAACCGCTTCTCGGTCATGAGCGACTCGAGTTCGTCCGGTACATCGCGCAGCTGCTCCAGCAGCGCCAAGATGCGCATCGCCTCCTTGACGCTCTGCAGGCGCTGCCACATTTGCACGAGGTCGGCACGGCGCGTGCCAAGCGCATCCCGAGCCGATTGCAGTTGTTGGCGGGCAGCAGAGACGCCGTCCTGCGAGGCCGACAAGGACGAAATCATGCTGTGATTCACATTGATAGCAGAGGCAAACGAATCAAAATGATCTCCCACAGTGCTTTGCAGCGACGTCTCAATCAAGCCAGCGAGCGACGAAAAATCAGACATGGATCCCCGCAGCGGACCGTGGGGGAGGAGCGCCATCGACAGACGCACGGGATTAAAGTCCGTATCGAGCAGAAAGCCCCATTCCGTCTTGATTTTGCGCAGCACGGCATGAAGTCTCTGGAAATGGGGCGCATCACTCGTGTCGACGTAGGCCTCTACCGGCCGACTTGGCTGCGGATGCATCACGCGTGGTGCGTGCGATAGGTGCCGCTCACGCTCAGCGCTTCGTAGAAGACGCAGCCTTTGCTTACGACGTGCTTCTGCGATCTCTCGCTCCTGCGTCAGAGAGCCGAGTCGCAAAGACTCGGCCACGTGTGGTTGCGACGATGCTGCTTGTCGTTCAGGAGCGCGCGATTGAATAGGTGGAGCATGACTGGGCGGTGGCGCCTCGCGCGCGCGCGGTGGTAGAGTGGATGGTGGCGCAGTAGACACAGCGACATCAGGTATGTGTGTGGCGGGAGGTGGTGCCACAGGCGGCGTCGGAGTCGAGACGGGAACGGCTGCGTCCAGCGTGCTGGGAGGCGTCGACACGCTGCCGGCCATGCTAGCGTATGGATCCACATCCGGCATTTTCATGACGCGCGATATACGAGGAGGGCGCACGCGCGATAGGGGAGGCACCTGGGCCGACGATGCGTCAGGCTGCACAGGCTGGTCGGGTATCGGCGGCGCATCAGACGTGGAATCCGGCCCCGGCGCAGGGAACGTGTTGTGTCCAGGCACAACAATGGTGCCGTATGCCACGCCTGCACCCGCACCGAGATTCGGGTTCTCATGGCGGATAACCGGCCGCTGCTTCTTGCCGCCAGTGATCCGCTTCATGACGCGTCGCAATGCTCCGATGAGGCTGGCGTTGCAGTTCCCTTTCTTCGGCCGAGAGTGCGCACTGTCCAGACGACCCCCCTTCACCGAGCCAGGATGGCATGGGGCCCAATTTTCCCGAGGCCCTGGCCATTGCGCCCCAAGCGCCGAGCACGGGCGCCGACGATGTCGCATGGGCGCATGACAGTGCGGACGACATTGCGCAGTACGGCATCGCAGGCCGGATCTGGGAGTCGGCATTCCTCGTCGAGTCGTACGTGCATGCCCCCAGCACATGGACATGGGATCCGCCCCGCACCATCGTAGGCGCGCCTCACGCACGCACGATTTTGGAGCTGGGCTCAGGCGTAGGCACAGCGGGCCTCACGACAGCTATGGCTCTCGATACAACGCAAACGCACGACTTGGTCGTGACAGACCTGCCGGACGTCTGCCCGCTCTTGGATAGAAACACACGCAACTTCCATCGCAAGGGCGTTCGTGTGCATGTCCGGCCTTTAGCATGGGGCGATCAGGACGCTGCACAGCGCATCCTGCAGGAGTTTCGTCCTACGCACCTCCTCTGCTCAGACCTTGTGTACTTCCCCGACTTGCTGGCGCCGCTTCTCCACACGCTATTGGATGTGACCGACCGCGTGCCAGACGCTCAGGTGGTCCTAGCGTACAAAATCCGCTCGCTTACCAAGGAGCAGCCATTTTGGACGGCGCTGGGCGTGTGGTTCGATGTGGCGTGGACGCAGTGCAGCACAGGTCCCCACCAGCCGCTCGCCCCGTTCGGAAGCCACGCCTCGCACTTTGTGCACAAGCCGCCGTGTGATGCACAAGGCAGGCCCCTGGACGACTTCTTTGTGCTGGTCGCCCACCGCAAGTCGCATACGCTTACATGGACGCGGCCATCGGTGCCGGCCACTCTGCTGAGCGGCATGCACATGGTCGACGGGCTTGCTGTGACAGGCGAGGGCACAGACACGTTTGAGTGGATGATGCTGAGTTCAGCGAGTGATGCATATCTACATTAGTCGGGTTTGTTTTTCATGACGGTCGGGAGCGCCTTCGTCCGTGTGCGGTCGCTTCGTGGTATCGGGTGCTGGAGGCGGCGGCATACCTGCAAAGGACTGGAAAAAGAGCATCTGCTGATATTGCAGCTGCATCTGCAGTTGCATGCGCATCGGCATGGGCAATTGGGGATTCTGCAGCATCATGACGAGCTGCTGCACCATCTGGGGCTGGAAGGTGGGTCCGCTCGGCGCGGGCGCAGGCGCTGCCGCCGCGTTCTCCGATGGCGCCGCCGCCGCCGCCGCCTCGGCAGCGGGCGGCGCGTCAGATGACCCCTTGTCTTCATGCCCCGTCGCAGCGAACTCGGACACAGCCGCCTGCTGAGCCGCCTCCTCGTCCACACCCGTGCCCTGCTCAAAGGCCTCTTCGCTGCGAGCAATGGCCTTTTCCACGTACGCGCGAATCTTTTTGCGCAGCACGTCGTCGATTTTGAGCATTTCCAGATCGGGAATGTGCTTCTCACACTCGGGACACACAAAGTCGTGCTCAAAAAGGTGCGTCTGGACGCACTCTTCGCAAAAAGAGGTTTGACAACATGATGCCTTCACGGCATCGCGCATGAGCTTCGTGCACAGCGGGCAGGCAAGTGTCGGATCAGACGGCATCGATTGATACACGTCTGTCTTCGACAGCGGTCGTGCTCTCGCACGCGTCCGCTGCCAGGACCCAGAGTCCGGCGTAGCAATGACGTAGGAACCATCGGGCGTGACCATGACGCCTGTCATGTTTTCCGCCGTGGACTGCTCGACAGTTCTGAGCATGCTTTTTGGGATACCCGTCGTGCGCTTAAAGCGCCGGTTGTCGTACTCGGGGTTGTCGTTCGTGGGGCAGTCTTGGATCCAATGGCCTTTTTGGCCGCAGCGGTAGCATATAAAGCCAGGTGGGGGTGGGGGCCGCTCGACGGCGGGCGGCGCATACCGTCCCGTGGGCGGGCCGCGGCGTGGTGCACCACTGCGCTCACGGTACGTCGCATGGGCCATACGCTCTTGGGTTTCCTCCCACTGTTCGGTGGAGGCCTGGAACATGGCAGCAATTTTGGACGCTTCATCCTGCTGATGGTCTATCACCGCAGACTGGATGGGTGCAGACGGCTCAGACGTAGCGGGGGCATCGCGTCCATCAAAACGCTTGGACATGGGGCCACGGTATGGCATGCTTTGAGCGGTCGGCGGCGGTGGCGGGGCGGGCACATCAAGCCCAGCGGCGGCTGTGGGTGCCAGTGTGTCTGTCACATACAGCTGCGCCGTGCCGCGACCTGGCTTCGATGCTGGAAGTCGACGTACAGTGACATGCGTCGCGCGTGGAATCGAAAAATTGTCGTCTTTGTACTCTTCGTCGGTATCGGCATTGTACACGCACAGATCAAAGTCAGTGCCCTTGCCCATTTTGTTTTGCAACAAAATCTCACGCTTCAATTCCCATACACTGATGCCTGTTCCATCGAACGTGAGCCTCTGCGGCTCACGCTGCGACCGGAACTTGTAGTATACCGCGGACGTTGCCATCGTGGGCCGACCCAATCGATGGAGCGTGGCTGGCACGCGACGAGCGCCCCCTGAATCACGTGGATACAAGGGGTCTTGCGCTGCTGCTTTTTTTCTTCAGCCCTTCCTGTCCACTACGTAGTCCACCGCTACCGGCGTTCGATCCGATTCATGTCGCACCCTCCGGCTCGTATGGCTGCGTCGACGGTGTGAGCCCTCGTTGGATGAGTCTCTTATGACTCTTTCGCGCACACTCGGTGTGACCACCGAGCGTCTAGCGGGTGGCCACAAGCGAGCATGCAGCCGCGTTGTGCGTCCCTTTTCCTGCGTTGAATGACTCGCATATACCAGAGGTACGTGTCACGACCAGATCGCACGGGCAGCGAGAGGACGAGAAAGTTTCATGCACCACGCCGAGAATTCGTGCGGAAACAAAAAACCTAATCACCATCTTTCGACTGATCGCTGCCTTTCTTGTGAGAGAACATGCTTACCTCCAGACGCTCCAACGCACGGAACTTCCTGGGCTCGATTGGCCGCCCTCAAGGAACTCTGTAGCTTGATCGAAGGCCACGTTGCCATGGGCAGAGTCACGGCGGAAGTACGTGCTGAGCGTACTTGCCGCAGCGAGTCGATGAGGCGTTGGGATGTCGCTCGTGCGGGACATGAACGCGATGGTGAATGCCTCTCGCACATCACGACTTATTCCGCTCCGACTTGCCATCCTCAGCGTGTACATAATTTGGTGGGTCGATAGCACAGACACAGGCGGACATATGGATCGTGCGGCTCGCGTCGGGAGGCTAAGCTGGCGGCGCATCCTGGGCCACTGCGTCGGAGCGTTTGGATAGTGGAGATGCCTTTTGCTATGCCACCGGATGTACCGGCCGCTCTCAAAGGCGTCGCCTCGATGCTCGCCCGGGCAGACCAAGTGGCCAAGGCGGATCCTGTGATGGCGTACTGGTGTGCGTGCTCGCGCAGCTGACATGTAGGCAAGTATTATGCCGCACAGATCGGGATTGATGAAGCGGCTGGAAAGGCGGATGCCCAGGCCTTTCTCATGCAGCTCATGGATGACCTGGAGCGCGTACGTATCGTCACGACTCATCTGTCAGCTGAAAGCAGAGCTCTCCGCGCAAGAAGCCGTCCAAAGTGAGACTGTCGCGTATGCCTACGTGGAAACCTTTGCCCTACGTATCTTTGTCGGAGCAGACAATGAGGACCGTCAAGGCCATGCGACGAGGTACGCATTCCATGTGCTGACACTTGCAGGGCCACAGCACAAGCTTTTGCCGCGGCCTCCAAGTTTTTAGAGGTGCTGCGAGCCTTTGGTCCCTTGGACGACGACATACAGACCAAGATCAAGTATGCGAAATGGAAAGCGACGCAGATTCACAAGGCATTGCGCTGCGGCCAGCAACCTGCGCCTGGTCCCTCAGCGCCTCGCACGGAGGAAGATGAGGTGCTTTCCCAGCTCACAACGCCTCCGCCCACGGAGCCGCCCCCCTCCGCACCACCGCGCGACCACACAGAGCCGTCGCTGCCCACTGTACCTACGAAACACGAAGGTGAAACGCTACGGATAAACACACAAGGGACGTATGCACGCGAAGAGGCAGCAGCACCCACAATATCACCCACACCCCCTCAAGAGGAAGAAAGAGCAGACTGTCCCCTGTCGGTTCGAGACATTGCACACGTCCAAAAACTGTCGCGCTGGGCCTCAAGTGCACTAGACTATGAAGATATCGAAACGGCGCGCAAGCACCTGCGCGAAGCCCTCATGACGCTTGATGCTGTCGCCGCACAGCAGCCGTGAGCAGCCAGGCCCGGACGCTTGGATCCCACGTAGACGTACATACGGCGTTCCCACCCACGTGTTATATCACGTGATGTGCTCGGGCACGAAACCACCAGCTGGCAGGCGGTCGTGCGTCTCGTCCCGGGGAGACTGCCACCCATTAATTACGACATGATTGGGAAAGCCTCTGTGAACATGTTTCGCGGCGTCCAGCGCGCTGGTATGTATAGTATGATTGACCTGTCAGCTGGTGCCCGCTCGTTTTCGTCGACGGTCTTGCGCCGCAGCTACGACGACACCGTGAAGAACATCTACGTGAAGAAGGACTCGCCTATCATCTGCCAGGGTTTCACTGGTAAGACGGCCACATTCCACTGTGAGCAGACGCTCGCCTACGGTACCAACCTCGTGGGTGGTGTCTCTCCGAAGCGTGCTGGTCAGGAGCACCTGGGTCTGCCTGTGTTTGGTACGGTGAAGGAGGCTGTCGAGAAGACGAAGCCTGATGCATCAGTGATCTACGTCCCTCCTGCTGGTGCTGCCGACGCCATTATTGAGGCCGTGGAGGCTGAGGTGCCTCTGATTGTGGCTATCACCGAGGGCATCCCCCAAAAGGACGAGATCCGTGTGGCCAACGTGCTGAAGCAGCAGAGCAAGTCGCGTCTGATTGGTCCCAACTGTCCTGGTGTGATCAACCCAGAGGGCTGCAAGATCGGTATCATGCCTGCCCACATCCACATGCCCGGCAAGATCGGCATTGTGTCGCGCTCGGGCACGCTGACGTACGAGGCCGTCAACCAGACGACGAACGTCGGCCTTGGTCAGTCGCTCTGTGTCGGCATTGGTGGTGACCCCTACCCAGGCTCCACGACCGTCGATCTCGTCAAGATGTACCTGGAGGATGACCGCACGGAGGGCATCGTGATCATTGGTGAGATTGGTGGTAGCATGGAGGAAGACGCTGCTGAGTACCTCGAGAAGTACAACCTGACCCGCCCCAACCCCAAGCCCGTGGTCGCATTCATCGCTGGTCGTACGGCCCCTCCTGGTCGTCGTATGGGTCACGCTGGTGCTATCATTAGCGGCGGCAAGGGTGGTGCCGACTCCAAGGTCAACTCACTCCAGAAGGCCGGTGCCGTTGTCGCTGACAGCCCCGCTAAAATTGGCGAGCTCATGCTCCAGGCTATGAAGCAAGCCGGCAGGGCTTAAACGTGCTTGATACGCATACGTAGCACAACTAGTTTATCCGAGAATCACATCGTTTCTTTCCTCTTCGCGAGCCCAGTGACAAAAATCGTCCCATTTCTACTTACTCCACTCGTTGAAATTGGGTGGGGTCTTGGTTGTAGGCGATCTCATCCAGGGCCACGACGCAACTTTCCCGCACGACCCGCGGTGCCGATTCATCGAACGCAAAGCGCCGGAGGATCTGAATCACCTTATCCGACTCCGATTCATTCGGCTCGCAGCCCTCTTCGAGAATCGCACCGAGTGCTTCGGCGGCCTCGTGACGCACCATTTCGTGCTCACGGTCATCATTGAGTACGCGAGCCATAGCCTGGATAGACGCTGGGTGGCACAGTTCACCAAATACAAAACATATTTCATGCTTGAATAGAGCGCTGTCATCACACAATGCCTCGATGAGCGCCTGTATAGCTGGACCTTGCGCAGCTTCGCCACCCTGCTGAACCGTATTCCGAAGCGCAAACATCGCACGGTAGCGCTCGAAGAGGCTCAGCGAGCGGTCCAACAGTGCCTCGCGGAACTTGGGAACATTTTCCAGAGTGTACACATTTTGGTCTGTGTCCTTTGTGCCAGCCACCCTCACTGTGGCAGGCGCCGGATCGATGGGCGCTGCTGCTGCACGAGCCGCACTCAGTGCGTCGCCATGCTCCTTCTCGCGCAGCTCCCTGAGCGCCTGCTCGCGCCGACCAGCTTCAGAATTGTCAAGCTCAATTTTATGAATGGCCAAATGGCACGTCTCACGGATCGATATGTCGTCATCGTGCAGGTATTTTTGTAGCACCGGCAGAGCGCTCGGCGAGGAAATAGCACCCATAGCCTCAGCAGCCTCATGACGCACCATCGCATGTTCCTTTTCATCGGAAAGTACTTCTTCCAGGCGCGGAAGCGCACGCGTATCCTTGATCTGACCCAACACATAGGCAAGCTCGTGCTTCAACAGCGCTGAGTCGTCATTCAGCGCCCTAGAAATGATATCAATCACGCGCAGGCGCTTTTCCTCTGACAGCGCCGCAATACCCTTGAGGGTAAAAAGAGTACGGAAGCGCACATCAAGCTTGACTGTGCCTGATGTATTGAGCAACGACGCCTCAAGAGCGTCCATGTCAGGCAGCATAATGGTCGTCTGGGGCAAGGGTCGCTGGGCGAGCTGACAAAACATGCAAGCCTTTTTTTTTCTGCCTGCACGTCACCTTTTTTGCACTTGACACAATGGCACGGACAAAGCGCGCCAAAGTCGTGTCGCTGACGCAGACCAAGGCCAAGACCCGCGAGCACAAAGAGAACCTGATCGAAACGATACGTGAGTCTGCAAATCAGTATGCATATGTTTGGATCTTTGCCGTGAGTAATATGCGGAATACATACCTGGGTGAAGTGCGCAAGCTGTGGACCGGATCCAAAATCTTTTTTGGCAAGCTGCGCGTGATCGCCAAGGCGCTGGGAGAGACGCCAGAGGAAGAAATTCGCCCTGGTCTAGGCCACATCGCCAAACGCTTGCGAGGCAACGTTGGCTTGCTCTTTACAGACTCTCCTCCTGCCGAAGTGCTCGATTGGTGTATGGACTACCGCCGTCTAGACTATGCACGTATGGGCAACCGAGCTACTGAGACCATTGAGCTTCCTGCTGGTCCCGTGTACTGCCGCACGGATCCTCCAGAGACACTCCCCCACAGCATTGAGCCGCAGCTTCGTGCCCTCGGCATGCCGACCCAACTCAAGCGCGGTGTACCAACGCTCTTGGAAAACTTCGTGGTGTGTCGCAAGGGCGAAAAGCTCACGGCTGAGCGTGCACAAATTCTCAAGCATCTGATCGTACAAATGGCTCACTTTCGTCTGATTCCTCTGACGTACTGGTCGGCCGTTGGCGCGCCTGGCGACGACTCAGAGGGCGCTGTGGTCGATGTGCCCGTGTCAGAAGAGGATCGCGAGCTGATCGAGGACTCGCGCACAGGAGGCCGCAAGGATCATGAAGACGAGATGCCAGAAGACGAGATGGATGCTATCGAGGCTCGCGATCAGGCCATGATGATGCCACCAGGTTTGTAGAGTAATTTCGTAGCGCAGACCCAGTTCCTACCTAATCGGCACGCCGTCATGCCGCTGATCCAAGTGCAGTCGGCGCCGCAGTGGGGACCGCGAATTCGGGATATCAATCGTAAAGTGTTTGTACTGGAAGGTATCCTTGTCATCCTTCACAAGCTCGATGTAAACTTCACCACTGGTCCATGTGCCTGGCACCGGCTTGGCTGCGGCAAAGTCGAGTGATGACATACCCACGGCGTCGCTCGTCTTGCCAATAATTTCGCCCACGCCATGCACGGCGCCGCGCAGCTTTCTTGTGATCCACCATGGCTGTGGGGGAAGCTTGGGTTCGGGAGCCAAGGCTTGGTCTGATGAAGAGTCTGTTGGTTCCCGCGTCTGCTCTTGCCACCATACATAGGCCTTGTTTCCGCCCTCGATCGCCTGTGTCTTGAGCCATTGTGCGCCAGACACGATGGACGACCGCACAAACTGCCAATATCCAAGCGGCTTATCTTTATCACGAGATTCGATAAAGAAGTGAAGAAACATGGTTTCGCGACCCGACCTCGGGTCTATGAAGCGTGAAGAATGCACTGAATTCGTCGCATTGTGTGGGTGCGACGGCAGGTTCAGCGGCGAAAAGTCGCCATGAGCCAACGATGTGTGAAATCGGTACGGCTCCAGCAAGTGATCATGCACCTTGTCGCTTTTTTGGATCACCTTGCAAGCTTCATTGTAAATTACCGTCGGACTGTTGCGTGCAAACAGTTCAGATGTGAGCGAATATCCCACCACAAATGTGAGCAGAGCACCAAAGCTAACAACAAAAAAGCGCGTGGTGTTGACAGTCGCCCGCGCCGCTTTTTGCCCCCCACTAAGGTCGTGCCACTTTTTACCAAAGCCCGTCCATCTGTCGATGCGTCTGGTGCTGGCTGATGCCGCACCTTGAGACAGAGCCACACCAGCCAGACCTAGTGACTGCTCTGGAACACGCGAAAAAGCCTTTTTATTATTCAGAGACTCACTTTCTCGCAATAAGCGCAAAAGCTCAGCTTGCTCCTTGCTGATTTGTTCACCGTCGGAGGGACGCTGCTGTTGTTGCGACGCAAAATAGCGAATCAGCACAGGTGCACGAACTAAGCTCTGCCCGTCCAAGTTTCGGCTCACACAAGCGCCCGCGCGGCTAGCAACACGTATTTGATACTTCCACATGATGCAAATCGTGATACTGACGGCCAAGATGTCGACGCGTGCATATTCTGGATCGAGATCACGCTACGCTTGCCGCCATCCGGGTCACGTGCCAGTCACTTGAACACACGACCGACTGGAGAAGAGGGTGCCAGTACAGCAGGGCTATTCACTGTTGGCAAGGCGAAGCGTACGGGCGCTACATGCGCATAGTTATCCGCATCACACGTTTCACTTTCAGAATAGGTGCATCCTATAAGACATGGCGCTGTGAACGCACACCCTCGTTGCATAATCACTGACGGCCTGCGAACACTATTGCGCTTTCGGTGATTATCAAAAAGTTTGCTGTCCAAGCCGTATAGCCACGGACGTCCACGTCGTCGTCGAACCAAGCTCGTGGCTTGATCGCAGCGAGCACACCGATGTGGAGGCCGTGAGGCTGTGCAGACTGGCCGAACCGGCGGTGCAAGCACCGCATAGTGTGGGGACGACGAATAGCAGTAGCTCAGGCGCTGCAGTTGTTTTACGCCCAATTGTGATGATTTGATCTTGATTGGCTCATGATTGGTTTACGGTCGTTGCCTTGTAAGCGCAAAAACACGCATATCTCTTTTGGGCTGGCATAGACTTTTCACCTCAGGAACAAGCCCAATGTCCGTGCAGCAGGTTGAAAACGTCAGAACAGAGCAAGAGCAGTAAGGAAAACAATGTACATACTTTTTAGCCAATCAAATACCCATAAACTTATATCTCCACAAGCCATTGTGATATGTAATATTACAGCCTAACGCATGTACACCCTGCCCGTGCAGGAAAATGCATATGATGGCGATAGGTGCATACATTGAACCAATAGCATGCGCCTTACACCAAGGGCTGGTCTCGATCGTAAAACAGTCAAGAACTGTATATAGGCTTTAGCTGCCCTAGTCTATCAACACCACATTCCTGACCCCATCCTCCCTTGTGCGCTAGTCGCCAAACGTCACCGCTGAACTCACCTTCTGACCTCAAGAAACTCACGCACATAACCTTGCAAGTTACTGGATATGTCTCGCTTTGTCAAGTTTGCTCTTTGTGCCATTTTCGCGCTGGTCGCATTTGTCGCTGTTGCTCGTGCTAACGAAGACTTTTTCGACGAGGACGGCAACGAGATCAAGGTATTTGACTCGGGTGTTGGTGATGATGACTGGAGAGAGGAGCATGAAAAGCGCTCGTTCAACGTCCGTGGCAAGTCCGGTTTCGGCATGACCCGTCGCCACCAGAAGTACAAGTCGGTCCTGTTCACTCACGGTCCCGAGAAGTTTGAGAACATTTGGTCGGACAATGTCAAGATCACCTGGTATGCCTCGAACGACTTGAAGCAACCTGCTTGCTGTGAAACTGGCTGGGATCCCGAAAACCACCACCACATCGGCGCTGTGATGAAGGGCTGGAAGAACGGACCGTCTTGCGGCGATTTTGTTCGTCTTTGCAACGACAAGACGAACAAGTGCGCCAAGGTCCGTATCGTAGATGAGTGCGCTGGCTGCAAGGAGAATCATGTCGACCTCACGAAGAGCGCCTTCAAGCGTCTGGCCACGACGGGCACTCTTGACGAGGGTGTCACCACTGGCCTCAAGATGTTCACGAGTCGTAAGCCCAACCCATGGGACCTTGCTCTCTTCGGCCCTGTCAAGCTCAAGATCTAAGGGCTTGTGATCTGCCGACAATTATGGAATACCACAAAAATACTTGTCTATAATGCCTGGCGCATACTATGGTCTTTATGTTTGGTCAAGGGAAATGGATGGACGGTGAAACGATTTTTTTTCTGTTTCTGTTGGATGTGCCGAGCGCGCCTTCAGACCATTTTCACTTCGGTCATCTTTGTTTTCGAACAATATTGTCCCGATGCTTTTTTCTTATTTAAATCGAGGTTGAATGTTCTTGGTTGCTGGTCAATCGGTCATCACTTTTGTTATAGATCATGAATTTATTCTTTTCTTTTCATACCGCGGGGCGGGGACGGGCGTAGCGCTATGGGTTGTGTTCTGGGTCTCGTGACGAGTGGAGAGGGCGTTGGTGGGCGTCTATTCGCCTGGCACGAACCGTCCAATTTGACGAGGTGCCGTGGTGAACGTGTGTTTCTTCTTCAGGGCTGCAACGTTGTGGAACTCGCTTTCGTATATATCGCCTCGTTTCTTTGATAGCTCTGGTGTCGGACCATTTCTTCATTACCAAAACCGCCTCTTGTCCCTGGTCCCTTGATACCAACGTCTCGACATGGATCCCACTTCGAATGTGTCTAGCACAGGGACTTTAGCGCCTCTTGCCCAGACAAGCCCAACTACCAATTCAGGAGTAGCTTATCGGCGTGGCATTAAACCGGTGATCACGCCACTGAATGTGCCGGATGTAAACCCTTCTTCTAGTGTGCCCACACTCCGCGATATGGTGTCCATGTATGGTTGGGAGCCGACAGAATGGGATCAGTGGTCTACAGATTTGGGAAAATCCCTTCATACAAACCAGAATCGCCCTGTACTTTTGGGCATGGTAAACTTTGGTAATTCATGTTATGCCAACTCAGTACTTCAAGCTCTGTACCACTGCCAGCCCTTCCGTGACGCTATCATGTCGATCGATAAAATGCCGCTGCACTCACCCTTACCCTCAAGCCATCTCACATCAGCTTCATGCATGAAAGATGCCCTTACCAGGCTCTTTCATTCCATGGCACTATCGTCCGTGCGTCTCTCAACCCATGACAGGCACACTGCCCGACGTGACCCTGGGCCACTGATCTTAGATGGAAGTGTCGACCAAGATGTCCTTAAGACCTTCTTAGTGACATTGCATCAAAACTGCAATCTGTTCGACAGCACTATGCATCACGATGCCCATGAATTCTTAAACTTTATTTTGAATCAAGTGTGTGAGGATATGATCGACAAGCGCCAGCGTCGCGCCAATAAGGCCAGGGAGCAATCATATACGCCCCTCACGGCGTGCTTTAACAGTCCGACGATCAGCCAACGTACTTACATCCACCATCTTTTTCAAGGCATACTCACGAACGAAACGCGTTGTCTGTCGTGCGAGACCATCACAAACCGCGATGAGGAGTTCTTCGATTTGTCCATCAACGTGGAACACAACACATCAGTAGCTTCGAGCTTGCGACTTTTTTCTGAGCGTGAAATGCTGTCCGGGCGAAATAAATTCTTTTGCGATACATGCTCCAGCCTCCAAGAAGCAGAAAAGCGCATGAAAATCAAGCAGCCACCGAATATTCTTGCTCTGCATCTAAAGCGATTTAAATGGAGTGAATCGAATAATGCCTATGTTAAGCATGCAAGTCGTGTCGTCTTCCCGCTGGACCTGCGCCTTTTTAATACCACAGACCAGACGAACCAACCAGATCAACTCTATGAGCTGTCAGCTATTGTGGTGCATATCGGATCGGGCGCACACCAAGGTCACTATGTCTCTATCGTGAGAATTGGGACGCGTTGGGCGATATTCGATGACGAAGACGTTTCGTTCATACGCGAATCTGACATATCCAAGTACTTCGGCGATGCCCCTGAAATTGGCAGTGCCTATGTCCTTTTTTACCAAGCCGTGGACGAGGCACCCCTGCCGAAAACTATTCCCCAACCTTCAGTCACGACAACCTTCCCATCTCCCACTGTGAAAGTCGATTCGGTGCCGGCTTCAAAGCCCATGACTCCACCGAATCTCCCCAAGGTTCTGAGCGCTCAGACAAGCGCAACTGCCCTGCCTGTTCCGACTGTCGTCATCAAATCTTCTCAAAGACCTGGTAATGCACAGCCCCCCTCAAGCCCTCAGAAATCGAACAGTACGGTGCGATCTGCGTTTTCAAAGCCCGAGTCACTCCCCTCTACACCGCCTGGCGAACCGGTGTCACCATACTCCTCCCAGGGAAAGAGTCTCAATGTAAACGCACCGCATCGGCACGCCCAGACTATGGATTCTAATCGTGAGCGTCGTGAATTGAATCGAAAATCATGGCTTGGTTTCTCGAAATTGGGTCGTATGCTATCTTAAGCGTGTTGCCACATGTTCCTTATGCACGGCCCTTTTGACGTCAAGGCTTTCCTCATTGTACAAAAATTATATACCATAATCAGACCATCTTTTTGTACCTGCACTAATACTCTGCTCATGCAAGAGCGATGCTCGGTGTTGCATCACGGCGCGCGATCGTTCGCGTAAGGCCGACTTTTCATCTTCACGGCGCTTGCGCTCTGCTTGTTTTGCGTCGCCCTTTTCGGCAGAAGATCGCCGCACTTTTTGTAGAAAATGTGAGCTAGAATGTGTTCGTGCATCATCGCGCTCTGGGGAATGTGAATCCGAGCTGCGTTCACCGAAAGAATGAGAAGATTTATTCCAATCTCTAGAAGACAAGGAGCCATTCGTATGGCCCGAAGGCCGCAGCGCATCACCCGGCTTTACACGCCCATACGCACTGCCGAACAAGGATGAGCCTGAGCGTTGCCTGGACATGACATGCGTGCGGTGTAGCAGATTGAGTTTTGATAAAAACGCACTGTGGTGATCTTCATGAGCCATGCCATGTCGATTGTACATTTCGGGTGCGGCAATCAACTCATTCTGGGGCGGCGAACCATTCTGTGTCTCGTTCGAGCATGCTGGGGAACTAGTACTGTCCATGTCACCATGAGAATCATATTCATGACTGAGAGGGGCAATCGAAGCCGCTGGGCGTGGTTCGGGCACTAAGCAGTACAATGGAGCCAATAAAGTTGCTTCTTGGGCCAAATATGGATGCTGATGGCATTCACTAGCTGTAATACGAGCCGCCGGATCAAAATGCAGCATGCAGAAAATCATATCCAAGAGTGCATACGATGTCGTATGCGCAAAAAAAGCTTTGAATACATCAAATGAACGAGCTTGGGCCCTGTGGTCCAATTCTTTCATTTGCTCGAGCCATTCAATCCATATCTCATCCGTCTCATTAAAAATCATGTCATAGGAAAGTGTACCAAACACATGGGCGATATGTTGCAGCTGGTCCATGTCATTAGCGCCCGGAAATATCGGGTGAAGTCTGACCATTTCGGCGATAATTGCACCCATAGCCCAAACATCCACCGACGGCATATAATGACGAGAACGCAGCAGGATTTCTGGTGCGCGATACCAACGTGTAGATACATACGTCGTCAATGTGGAATCTTTTTCCACTTTGCGTGCCAGTCCAAAATCCGCAATTTTAACAAGGACAAGCACGTCCCGTTTCAAAGCGCCCGCATGGGCGCCAGGGTTAGGATAGTCACCCAAGCCTGTGGTGGTAACCAAAAGGTTCTCTGGTTTCATATCACGATGAAGGAACCCGTGGGCATGGATGTGAGCCATACCAGACACGGCTTGTTTTGTAATAGAAGCGATAAGTCCAGATGCCATGGCCCGTCCTCTGCGGGACTTGATCAATTGATACAAATTCCCTTCCATACATTCAAAAACAAGGAAGAGTTCATGTGTCAAGGGCTTTCGAAACACATCATACAACAAGATAATATTTTCATGGGGGGGTATAGTAATTAAAGCATGGAGCTCGTTGAGAGAAAGACAATCTTGTAGGGTTTTGTAAGAACGTTTCATTTTCTTAATAGCAACAATTCGCTTGCCCACATATTCAGGACGCGTATAAGAATGCTGCATAGCTGGAAGCAACGTACATGAAGGTAGAGGACTCTGCCAATCAGCGACAAACACCGAGCCGAAAGATCCTGTACCCAACTTTTTAATAGGGACGTATTGCCGCTCTGCTTCTAGGCGCGAGTCGTCCAGGAGATCCAATCTCATATGCTGTTATGAGACGATGTGCGGAAAGCGGCAAGGATGAGTATTGACAGGCCAATGAGATCAAATAGACACACTGTTCTGGGAGCAGACGTTGTGAAGGTAACTGCTAGCTACCTAAACTGGTAACACAGACTGCGCTTGGGGAAAAGGACTAATAATGCTGGGGCGATAACAGTGTAATTGAAAGTGCAGGCCAGCAAGGAAATGCCGCATAAAGCTTAGGAACGAGCCAAAGGAGAAATTTGATTGGATAAGCAAGAACGCCGAGGGCGTAATATCGGGTGGACCTAAAATGTCTATCAGATGTGATGAAGAAACGATATGCGCGTTAGTCCACTGCCACAAACTCTCCACCTCCATACGCACGCGATGAATAATTCCAGGGTCCTCCTGATAGGCATCGGCTGAGATCCACATCTGGCATTAGCCCTGTGCCACATAGTTTAGATACGTACCTTTCGAAATGTGCTCAGTCCCGCAAAAATACTACCTCCGATCCACGTAGAATATTTGCGCTCAGGAGGAGCTGAAATCTTGATTTTCATGTCGGGCGGTGCGAGGCGTTTCACCTCATGCAAGAGACGCTCGCCGTAGCCGCGCAATAGGGTTGTTCCACCGCTCAAGACAATATTACCGTAGAGATGCCTTCGAAGATCAAGATCTGCACGTCCAATGGCATCTAGGAGAACTTGCTGCGTACCCACATCTTCTCGCCCAATCAGTTCGGGGTTGAAGAGAGATTCAGGAGCACGGTATCGCTCATGTCCTAACTTTACCGTATTACCGTCTGGCAAGCTAAACTCCATGATTCGATTCATGTCTTGAAGAGAATCTTGATGCCCAGGAAGTGCAAGTTGGCAGCACTTTTCTTTCATGGCTCGCACTATTTCCTTCTCGGCAGATGTGTGCAAGTAATAGCCTGAGCGACGTAGCAAGTATTGCAAATGTTCCGTTACATCACGACCAGCAACATCAATCCGACGAATGGCGTGTGGCATAGCGAAACCTTCGTAAACGGGCACGGCATGTGTGACACCGTCACCCGAATCAAGCACAACACCGGTCGTGCGGCCGGACGAGTACAGACTAAGGATCGCCTGAATACTCACGTACATGGCCGGCACATTGAATGTCTCGAAAAAAATCTGGGCTGCTGTTTCACGGTTCGCACGAGGGTTCAGCGGCGCCTCAGTAAGCAGCACAGGATGCTCCTCGGACAGCGTCTTGAGCTCGTCATTATATATATGATTCCAAATCAGTTCCATGTCCTCCCAGTCTTCAACGATGCCATGCTCCATAGGATACTTCATCCGCAGCAGTCCGCGTAACTCTTGCGCTTTGCGCCCAATGAACCGGTCGCCCTCCACGGCACCTGCCATCGCTCGCGTGTGCTTGGGGCGACCGACACATGTAGGGAAGAAGCATTTGGGCGTGTCTTGTCCCGCAAAACCAGCCTTTACAGTGCCAGATCCATTGTCAATGACGACTGGCTGGTTCGTTAGCACGTCGTCAAATTCCGTCGCCATCCACCACCTCCGCCAAGCTTGTGGGTGTCTTGGACGCGTGACGCCCTGCCAGGCTCCGCCCCTTCTAATTAGTCATCAACAACACACGCACCAAGCTGTGCGAGATTCGTTCTTGGCCTCGGACAGCTTTGGGTCATGAAGACATCCACTGGCATAGCTGCCACCGGCGGCACTAATGGTGGGTCGCGCGATGCAGATATCGATCGCACCTTGGATGTTCCCATCGGAACAGCCCGTAAGCCCACGCGAAAGCTGCGCCCACGTCTCTCTGCATCGTCGGTCGGTAGCCACGGCGCTTCATCGACCATGCCGCCACCTTCACAGCCTGCTTCTCGTCTGCATAGCATTCATGATGATGAGTGCTTAAGTACGCATAGCAGCAGGCGCACCAATTCGCGCATGCTCGATGATCGTCTCTCTGCCAAGTCGGGCCGCACACGTGCAGGTATGGATCGTTCTGATGCCGTGAGCCTGCACGCACTCTCGTCCCATTCGCGTATAATTTGGTCGAGTGCTGCTTCCGCACGCACAGAGTCTGCCAGTGATGCGCGGTCGCGAGATCGAATTGCTCACTGGCGTGAGCAGCACGTCCAGGCGTTGGAGCAAGATGCCCGGGCTACCGATAAGAAGAGTCGCAAGTCCATGGACTATATACCCTCACAACGGTACAAGCAGGGACGAGAAGAGCCGTCTATCAGCTCTGAAACGCCTCTGCGTTGCCTGCTTCGGTACCTCGCTCATGAGGACCTACAAGACTCCATATGGTGGCTGGGGCTCTTGCTAGCCTGTCTCATTCGTGCGCTTGTCGGCCTCGGCGGATGGAGCGGTCGTGGCAAGCCACCCATGTACGGTGATTTTGAAGCGCAGCGGCATTGGATGGAGCTTACGTGGCACTTGCCGACCGGGCAGTGGTATCGCCACGACCTGCCGTACTGGGGCTTGGACTATCCGCCTCTCACAGCCTGGACGAGCTGGCTGTGTGCATGGGTGGCACTGTGGTTCGTGCCGCTTCAGGAGGCCTTTGCTTTGCTTACGTCGCGTGGCGATGAGTCGAGCGCCGTCGTCGTGTTTATGCGTCTGAGCGTCTTGGCCCTAGACGTTCTTTTATACCTGCCATCGCTTGCTTGGTTTCTTTCTCGGCGTCTCGAGACTCGCAGTATCCGTGTAAGACACATTGCGCTCTTGACTGCGTGGTTCCAGCCAGCTTTGATCCTCATTGACCATGGCCACTTTCAGTACAACAATGTCATGCTAGGCCTTGCCGCGCTCAGTTTTACTTTGCTGCAGTCGAAATTGCCGAACGTGCATGCCAGTATAACGGGACCGGCTGCAGCCACAGCGGAACTGCAGCGCCTCGTACTGGACACCCTGAGTCGGCACATTAGTTTGCAGTATGTTCTCGCGGCCGTGTTCTTTTCCATGAGCCTTTGCTTTAAGCAGATGGCCTTGTATTATGCCCCGGCGGTCTTTGCTATCATGCTCGGTCGGTGTGCTGGCCTCATGCAGTGCCACTGGCTGCGCGGCCTGACTTTGTTTGCTGGGCTCGGCGGCGCTACTCTAGGCACCTTTGCGCTGCTGTTTCTTCCATGGCTGCCGCACCGCGCCGAGTTGGAGCAGGTTGGACTTCGCATCTTCCCTTTGGCACGCGGTCTGTTTGAAGACAAGGTCGCCAACATATGGTGCGCGCTGAGTGTGCTGCCTGTTGGACCGCGCTGGAAGCTTCAGCGTATGTTCGGCGTGGAAACACTGGCCAAGATGAGCCTATTGACCGTACTTCTGGCCATTCTTCCGTGCTGCATCCTCTTGTTTATGGCATCTGTCGAATCGGTGCGTCGCGAGTTGATCATGGATGATGCACAGGCTGAGCAGGTCGTGGCCAAGGTTCGGCGTCGTGCTGGGTCTGTGGCCTCAGGTGTATCGCGTCGCATGACACCTAGTGTCCGTGGAGAGAATTACGCTCGCTCCGCACACGATTCGAGCCGCGGCTCGGATCGTCACTCGGTTGCGAGTGGCTCACTTTTTGGCGGAAGTACTTCGACGCTCATGCGAGATGCCGGGCCACACCGAGCGCGACCACCGACGTCCATGAAATCAACATCCTATCGGACATCGGTGACGCCCTCTCCGGCGGCAGATCTGCTCCCTTACACCCTCATTTCGACATCCATGGCCTTTTTCCTGTTTGGCTTCCAGACGCACGAGAAGAGCATTCTTCTCCCCCTGCTTCCATTGACGCTGATCATGACCGCTAGGGGCGATCGGACGGGTGCTGGTGCTGTGGCGGCGGATTGGGAGTGGGCTGTTCTAGCGAACAATGTCGGTATGTTTAGCATGTGGCCCCTCTTGTTGCGAGACGGCCAGGGACTTGCGTGGTGGGTCTTGTTTCTTCTATGGAATGGCATGCTGGGATACCGTCCATGGGAGGCTTTGCGCTCGACTCGCGCTACGTTTGTTGCATGGCTCAGTGCGGCCGTGCATGCAGGTATGCTGCTTTTGATGGTGGCCCAGGCAAGTGTGGCCGTGCTTCCTCCCCATGCCTCTGGATGGCTCTCGGCGCTGTTTCAGCGGTATCCCGACCTCTTCCCTGTTCTGAATGTGCTGCTTTGCATGCCTGTATTCATGCTTGTGTGGCTATGGTCGCTTAAAAAGCATGTTGAAATCACGCTCGCATCTGGCGTCTTGGTGGTCACGAAATCAATCAAGTAGCTGTTTGTACTCTATCTCATGCATTAATTGATATCCGTATAGTCTTGAGGATCTTGTGCCACCTGGGAGGACTCATTTGGCTCGTCTGCGGCTGTCGCTGTGGCCGTCTCAGCCTCTGCGGCGGGCTCCGCAGCCGCCTTCTTGGTCTTTTTCTTGCCAGCACGCTTGATTTTCTTCTTTTCTGGCGGCACGTCCCACGCCCATAGCGGAATAAACGACTCAATCACGCCGACGTCCGCAAACAGGTTCGGAAAGATCCAGATACCGGGGGGCAGTACAATGATCGTAATGAGCCAGAAGATGAGCCGGATCACGGCAATCACCATAAGCAGACCAAACAGGGCCAAGACACCCAGACTTAAGTAGTATACACCCCGACGGAGGAAGTATGGCCACAGGGGGAACATCACAAGGCTAAGTAGTGCCACAACCAGACCAAGACCTGCGAGCTTCTGGTACAGTTGCATTCCCTCATACAGCCACACATAGTGCATGTCCTTCTCGAACATCTGCATCTGGACGACTTGCAACGGGCGTGGCGCAGGACCATCCTTACCGGCAGGCGGCGCTTCTCCGCGATCCACACGCAAGAAGAATGCGTAGGGCAAGAAACTGTGCAACATACGGTCCGCCTCTTCCTCATTCGTCACTGGTGGGACATTCTTGAGCTTGGCATACTCAGGCGACAAAACAGCTTTGATCGCAGCATTTCCCTTGAAGTATTCCACACGCTGACCACCCAAGATGCCAGTGCGCGTCTTCATCTGGGCCTTGTTCCGCAGAAAATTGACGACATTGCGCACCTGAGGCGGCGCCGTCTTTTGGCGGTCCATGATGGGCGTCGTTCCCAGGATCGTGCTCCCTACCAGGTCCAGTGTTCCTTTCACGGAGCACGTGACCCGACGCGCGTACTCCGACGTCCTCACGCCTCTTTCAACAGCCAAACGCGCGCTGAACGATGGACGTCGAAGCGGCTGAATCGACACCATCCTCGTCATCGTTTGACCTCGCGGAACAATTATTGCGCTTGCAAGAAGATGACTTGGATCTTGAATATGATGTTGCTTCTTTCGACTCCGACGCACAGCAAAGTCACATAACTCGCGTCGTCGATGCCGTGGCATTGTCGGTTACCTCCGTGCAGGATACCAATATATACCAATATATACTATGCAGCATTAAGTGCATCGGATCAATGCGCTCTGATTTGTCGCATCGGCTCTTGGATACGCTATTGAGTGGTATGAATGTCATATTGGACGAAATCGCAGACATGGAGCCGACTGCTGTGGCATCCTATACGGAGCCACTTGAGCGATATGCCTTCCTTCTCAAGTGGATGACGGAAATGATGGAAAAGCACAGAGACCAGTATGGGTCCACTGATAAGGGCCAGAAGCGTGCAGCCCCTTCTACTCGCAAAGGCGATGTGTCTTGGACATGGACCTCTTCGCTCCCGTCTGTTCTTACACTCATGTCCAAGACGTTGCGCATTGCCTCGGAGCGTATGTGGTCGTCAAAGGCGATGCGAGACACTTTTGTTTCTCGCTGTATCCTGCAGCCTGTCATGCTCTGCCTGGAAAATGAGGCTTACCTTAAAGTACAAGTCATCAAGCAGGGCATGTTCAAGGTACTGTGTCTGGCTGTGAAGCTACATGGTCAAGCGTTCAATGTACAAACCAGCATATTACAAGCATTGCAGTACTACGAGCACCTTGCTGAACCCATGGCTGAATTGCTCGGCGTAATGCGCACAGACTTCGATATCGAGCGGCTGGGCGAAGATGTGCTTCGTGACTTGGCCGCTAAATCTTTTACGAGCCTCGACACAAAGAGCCCACGCAGCTTCGGGCGATTCCTTGTACGAATGACTGAACTCAATCCACGCACTGTGCTCAAGCAAATGAGCTTGCTGGAACGGCAGCAAGAGAGTGAATCCTACCCCATCCGCAATGCTATGATCGAGGTGCACGGCCTTCTCATCAAGTATCTTAGCATGAGTGAAGATGATGTAGACATCGCGCCCAATGAGGATGATGAGGATGATGATCGAAGTGCACCGCAAAAACAAATGGACATGCTGTTCGAGCGCTTGTTCGAGCGCTTCCTTGATCTGACTACTTTTGTACGAACCAAAGTCATTCAAGTTTGCAGTAAATTATGCGACATTCCCGCCAAGCTTCCAGCCCAGCGCCTCCGCATGACTTCGCTTGCGATTCGGTCTCTGGAGGACAAAGGTAGCCATGTGCGCCGGAATGCCATTTCCCTCCTGATCAAACTTTTGCTTACCCACCCCTACGGTGTCTTGCATGGTGGCGAGCTGGATGCTAGTGTATGGACAGAGCGCCGTGATGTCGTGCGGGCGGAGCTTGCCAAGGCCGAAGAACGTCTAGAATTTCCTGTCACGGACGTTGAGCAGGAAGCGCCTCCGGACAAGACCAAACCGCGTCGATCTGACCTCGACCTCGATGCACTTGCAGCCTCGCAACAGTCGATGACACAAGCAGAACAAGACCATCTCGTCAAGCTGCGGCTCACCGTGACGTACTATGATGATGCGCTCCATTTTGTGCACATGGTGGAACAGGGTGTGCCGATTCTCATCCAGCTACTTGCATCGACCAACAAAGCAGAAGTGCTGGAGAGTATGGAGTTTTTCCGGGTCGCACACGAGTACAAGGTGCGTGGCGCGGCCGATGGCGTGCGCGCGATGGTCCATTTGATCTGGGCTAAAGACAATGCGCTCATTATGGAGGATGGCAGCCAAATCAAGGGGGTTCGAAGCCGGCTGATGGAGGTGTACCGATCCCTGTATTTCAGTGCTTACCCCGGCCTTTCTCGCGCTGAGCAGGTCGCTCGTGTTTGCCGCAACATGATCGAGCGCACGTTTGGTGCAACACTCGCAGAGCTCACAAGTCTGGAGCAACTCTTTTGTCTGATGCACGCGGAAGGTCTTGTGGAGCGTGCTGTGGTGGACAAACTGTGGGAAGTCTATGCCAGCACGCGTCCCATTTCACGTGCACAGCGCCGCGGCTCCATTATGGTCCTGAGTATGCTGGCTAAGGCCGAGCGTGAGCTGGTGGCTGACAAAATGGACGTTCTTTTGCGTATCGGTCTAGGCACCCTGGGTGCGAGAGACTTGCTGCTGTGCAAGCACACGTGCATTGCCTTGCAGCATGTGAGTGGGAGCGCGAAAAAGGTCAAAGGGGCTCTTAGCGACGAGAATGTGCGCTATCCGATGCACCATACCATGTTCTCACGCTTAAGTGCCGTGATTGAAATGACCACCGACGTGATTGGGCGGCATCCGGAATGGTTCAGTGTGGCAGAGTCTGCGATTGACGCCATGTACTTGCTCGGCGAACAGCCCGATGCTATGTGCACAGACATTGTGCGGCGCATGTCATATGCAGCCTTCACACCGACCGGTCATGCTGCGGATGATGCGTATCGCATGGCGCAACTCGTATTTGTGGTGGGCCATATGGGCCTCAAGCAGATGGTATACCTCGAGCTCGTCGAACGCGAGTTCAAGCGTCGCAAGTCTGTGCGAGATGCGTCGAATGACTCTTCGTCGAAGCGCACGTCCGAGCTGGATCAAGTGGCTGAGCAGGCCGAGGATGATATTGGTGATACCATGGCGTGGGTCCGCGAACGTGAGCTGCTATATGGACCGCAGAGTTTGCTGGCTTGCTACGGAACGCTCGTACCCTTCATCTGCTCCAATACAAGGCAGTATCCGGACACGTACCTACAACGCGCGGCGGCGCTGACGCTGTGCAAGTTTATGTGTATCTCGTCCGAGTACTGTGAGGCGAACCTCGGACTGCTGTTGCATATACTTCGTACTTCGAAAGATGCCGTGGTGCGTGCTAATTCCGTGATTGGCCTTGGCGATGTCGCCGTGTGCTTCGGTACACTGGTGGACGAGAATAGCGAGCGGCTTTTTGCAGGTCTGGGCGATGCGGACTTGGGTGTGAAGAAGAACACGCTGATGGTGCTGACGCACTTGATTCTGAACGGCATGATCAAGGTGAAGGGCCAGCTGGGTGAGCTGGCCAAGTGCCTCGAGGATGACGAGATGCGCGTGAGCGACTTGGCGAAGCTCTTCTTCAGCGAGCTGGCCATGAAGGAGAATGCCGTGTACAACCATCTACCGGACATTATTAGTCATTTGTCCACTGGCGAGCATGCAGTAGACGAGACGACGTTTATGAACACGATGCGCTTCATCTTCACATTTATCGACAAGGAGCGCCAGGCAGAGAATGTGATTGAAAAACTTTGCCAACGCTTCCGCCTGACGACGGAAGAGCGGTCGTGGCGCGACATTGCGTATTGCCTCTCGCTTCTACCATATCGGAGCGAGCGTTCGATCAAAAAACTCGTCGACGCCCTGCCATTCTATCAGGATAAGCTGTATGTGCCTGAAGTGCACCAGCGCTTTACCGAGATCTTGACGAAGATGCACCAGGGAAAAGTGAGCGCTGCTGCCAAGGCTGGCGACACGGATCTGCGTGAGTTTGAAGATGCGCTGCATCATGCGGCAGCGCAGGGCACACAGGACCATGCTATGGAAGACGCGACGCACGCCCAAGCTGCCAAGTTGGAAAAACGGCAGGCGCCTCAGACTAGACACCGGACACGACGTGCGCGGCAAACTCGGTCAGCACATCCTTAAACTCGTCGCGCTCAGCACTCTCAATCTCTGGATTCTGGACGCATGTGTGCCAATCGGCACGCTCCGGCATACCCAGGAACGTTGCCAGAGTCTCACGGGCAAACTGCATGTTGAATCGCTCGCCGTCCAGTAACAGAAGCAGGCGTATGTCGCCGATGGTCATGTAAAAGTAGTCGGAACGATCTTGTGTACAGTCCGATGTCCAAGCAGCTGCAACGTCCTCAGATTCCCAGCGCCAGCCTTCGCGTTCAGCTGCCTCGCGTACATAGGCAGTATAGTCGGCCTGCAGATCTCGTGCCAGTGGCACGACTTGCACATGCGCATGCGCTACGCGCGACGCACGACGCACGATCTCCCAGGTCACAGGCACGGCTTCAAAGGAGGCATAGCATTCGGCCAACGCACGTTTCCATTGAGCCATTTCAGCACGCAATGCGCCACTAGATGTGGCTGCCTCAGACGCGTACAAAGATGGCGTATGCGCGATGGGCACAATCAAGACATGTCCACCGCCGGGCACAAGGGCCGATGCGTCAGAGGATACAGGCAGTTGTCCCTTTGGCAAAGCAAGGTAGCATTCCGTGCCAATGCTCACAATCAGGTGTTTCTCCACCGCCGGATTACTGAGGCAAAACCAACAGCTCGAGGGCTCAATGGGCTCTCGCCCCCTTTGCCGCCGCTTGCGTCGTGGTGCAGGGAAATCTTCTATTGGCGCACGCTTGGGCGGCATCACCTGCGCCGGTCGTTCTTGCCATAGCGGCGCAGGTGTCGTATGAGTGGGTGCATAGTGATGCGTATCCGAGCTGGCTAGCAACTCGTCACTGGGCATGACTTGCAAAGCCAGAAACCATCGCTGCTTGCTGCTATTAGCAGCATGAGCAAGCGATACGAACCGCGTGATGGATGGTATTGTCGGTGGCGGCATCTTGACGAAAGGCCAGTTTTCGTACGGCTCACGTTCCCAAAACACGCCGTCCGTCGAGGCGATGGACTGCTGCACATGAGCAATATGGTATCGCGGTCTGCATGCCTCAGCAAGGCGTGCGATCGGAGCAAGTCCGGACGCTCGTATAGACTCGTCCAGCGGCACGTCCGACAGCATATCTATCCCCCGCGGCCATGCATTCGTGAGCAAAAAGTCGATGGCTCGACGCTTCCCTAGAGCTTGAACATCCTGCTCCTGCTGGAACTCAAAGGCACCTTGCGCGTATTTCCATGCGCGTACCTGCTGTAGACTCTCTGGATCACGGGGCGGCTCTGGTGCACAGGCCTCACCTAACGCGAGAGACGGGTGTCGAAGAAGGGATTGTAGGGCAGCTTCTGACGCTGCAGACGAGTCCAGCGCCTCCCATGTAGACCACGTGTCAGGCATGGTATCATCCGTACCGGTGGGCTTGCGCCATCGCATCGGATACGCATCCACTGCCCAGACGCCACCGCAAAATGCCACACGCCAACCCTGGATCAAAGTCACGCCTGCACTGCCTAGGTAGTACAAATTTGGCGCAATGCATGCTGTGCCGCAATGGTCAGGACACTTTGCATGTATGTGTGATGCAAGATACGACGGCATACTCGTCCCGTGAAAAAAGTACGTGGGCATCGGCATGTGCAAGGATCCGTCCAGAAGCGCACGTTCATCCTCGCCTGGCTCTTCTTCTGGCGAGAAAACATCACCCACGATAAAGGCCGCTGCAAAAGGTCCATGTTTTTCATGAATAAGTAGAGTCTTTTCCAACATAGCCCGTACTCGACCTCGAGGCGGCCCGAGAAACAGCACCTTGCGTGCCGTCATTGGGGACACGTTGCAAGGCACCTGGGCCAGCGTCGATAGGAGTTCTCCACATAGCTCCACCTATTCCCCAGATGGACCGAACGCGGAACCTCCGCTCCATCATGTCGATCGATGTGACGCCGTCGCGCGTTGGACCACCGGGACCTGATCCAGCTCGGTACGGCTTTATATACTGACCAAAGTGGTGTCTATTATAAGCTGGCGTTCTTCAGCACAGCCTTGTTTGTGCTGCCCATTGTTGCTTATTATTATGCCAAGGACAGATGGTTGGGGGGTACGTCGGCCATGCTAATCTTGTCCAGGTGACGCTGTGTACGCGGGAGGCCTTGCTGCATTGGTGGCCAACCTAGTTCTAGCTGGCTACATTGTCGCCGCATGCCTGGAAGATGATGGGACGCAGGCCCAAAGACGTGCGAAAAAGACACAGTAACGAATTCTACATGATGGGACCAAGATGGGGTAGGTTTCGCGGTGGAAGCGGAGGCGCGTTGGGTATATGTGGCTTCGCGATGGGCAAGACTAAACGGAACGCATCATTCCCTGCGCATAAGTATGTGCACACGCACCATTCAGGTAAAATCGATAGAGCCGCTTTTCACGCACAAAACCGCGGTTTTCATACAGCCGTAGGGCAGATTTGTTGTTCACTTCTGTTTCTAGCACCACCTCTTCAGCGCCGCGCTCTTTCATCCTCTGCACAGCTGCCGAGACCAGCTTGGTAGCTGATGAAGTGTCAGCACACAGCACGTACCAATACCCCGACCACGATATCGTGGATCGACACTTAGCATCGCAATGTAGCCACGCATAAGGCGCGAGCCACGCATATGTCGATCAAGCTTGCACACAATCACACCTACTGCTTGCCCGTCCCACCATGCAAGAAAGCTTAGATCAGGCCAATCGTGTAGGAAGTAGCGATATGTATAAATGTGATACGGCTCACTAAGTTCTTTTTCAATCAGTCGCATGACATCTTTCAGATCTTCTTCATTTCTGTACGTAGCAATACACACATCTGGATGAACATGCGCGCCCATGATGCTCTTGCCCACCCGTGCGTGCGCTTCCGGTACGCTTGGGTCGAGAGCGTCCATGAAGGTGGACTATTAATAAGCGGCCTACGATGGGGTCAGCGGAGGACAAGTGGCCTGACCCAACGGTCATTTCATCGAGGGCCTATCCAGCTTCTTGTGAACTACACAGTGCTAATATCATGTGGCCGCTGAAAAATATGGTGCTGTATGCGCTGTCGTATGGACTGCGCATACTAGACTGGATCAAAATCGCCTTGTCCCGCCGTTGCCGTGTTTTGGCGTCTAATGATGTGAAGATCGAATCTATTCGCATTCCCTCACGCGATCCCGGTCGCTACATTCGAGCGTATCGCTATACACCTAAGAAAGCTACGGGAAAACTGCCTGTTTACTTGCACTGGCATGCTTCTGGATGGGTTCTCAAGCGCCTCGGTATTGATATTCATCTCTGCAGCAGGATTTCCAAGGAACTGAACTGCGTCGTACTTGAGTGCGACTACCGGAAGGCTCCAGAGAGCAAGTATCCTGCGGCTCACAATGACACGGAGGACGCCGTCCTGTATGTCCTGGCCAACGAGAATACCTACGACACAACCCGCATCTCCGTAGGAGGGTCAAGTGCTGGTGGTAATATGGCTCTGTCTCTCAGTGCGCGTATGGGCTCTGAGCGCATCAAGAGCTGCTTTGCACTGTATCCCGCCGCTCAACTCACTGATCCTGAACGTCTTGCTACTGTCATGGGCTGCGTTAGCGACGAGTTCCGCAGTGGTGTGGTGATCCCCCATTGGAGCATGAAACTTTTCATAAACGCATACACCACGCCTGGCACTGACATGAATGATCCTCGCTTGTCTCCTATTTTTTATGATGCATCCAAGTTCCCGAAGTATGTCGCCGTGGCCTGTGGCGATGCCGATACGCTGTACCACATGAGCTTTGCGTTCATGAAAAAGATCAGTGGTTCTGCATCAGGTACCAACGTGGATGGAAGCCGAAGATTCATTTGCGTTCCCAACGAAGCTCATGAGTTTAATACGTTTTGGACTACCCGCGAGTCCCGAGAGCAGCGCGACCTGGTGGAGGGAGAAGCGATTCGCATGATCCGTGCATCTTGGAGTCAGTAACGTATCGACGTAGTCACCCTTCAATATGATTGGCTAGAACCTTCAGATTAGATGTCATTGTTTCGTTCACGCCGCCATCGCTGAGCCTTGTCGCATCTCAACGACATGGACCTCCCGACAGAAAGATCGCAGCGCGTCCATCATGAATGGTCGCTGCGATATATTGGCCTGCTCTTTTTAATTGCTTTTCTTCGTGTGATGGCCTACGTTGAAGTATTCCTGACCGACAAATTGCGTCCGAAAGTGAAGGATGATGTCAAAGTTACCAAAATTTGGTTCCCTTCTCGAGAGAAGGGCCGGTATATCAAGGCGTATATCTACGAGCCAGTCAGCATGCCAGCAGGCCCAAGGCCTGTTAATATAAATGTCCATGGGTCAGGTTTTTGCTCCGCTGCCTTCTTTGGCAACTCGCGTTGGTTTAACTATTGTGTGGCTTCCAAGTTGCAATGCTATGTTATTGATACCGACTACCGCAAGGCCCCTGAGTACCCTTGCCCCTTACCTGTCCGGGACATCGAAGATGCTGTCCAGTGGGTAATTCAGCATCCAGAAAAGTTTGACGTGAACCGCATTTCGATGACGGGTTTCAGCGCAGGTGGGAATCTAGCCTTATCCGCCGCTAGTGCTTTTGGACCCGAAAAAATCAAGGCCATAGTGTCTTACTATGCACCCTTGGATGGGTCTGCTGCTGGTGCACCTGTTGGTGACGCGAACGGTTATCCCCCAAAGAATCCATTCCGCAGCGGCGTCATCATGGACTCGTTCGTGTTCTCTGTTTTCTATGCCGCTTACGTTCCTGCTCAATGCGATCCAGGTCACCCCAATCTCTCTGTTATCAACATTCCACTCGAAAAGCTTCCGGATCATCTGTTCCTGATCACAGGCGATGCCGACTCTCTGGCCACTGAGTCTATCCGGTTCTATGATAACATCATGGAGAATGGTTCCCAGAACCAGAAATACCACAGCCGGCTCCTCATTGTGCCAAATGAAGCGCATGCATTCGATGAACAACCCAAGCATCCCGAGTCGGTGGATTGGCGTGACAAGGCATACCAACAGTCCGTGGATATGATTCGCTCTGCATGGTACCTGGATGACAGGGAGCCTAACAATCCACCTGTCGCCAAGCCTGCTCCGAAGGCAACCATTTCTTTCGTCACACAGCAGTCCGCTGGGGCGAAGGACTCCTCCAAGCCTGCGCCAGCCATTCGTACGTAGCTCACCACATAAACCGCTGCGTCCCACGTTCATGAGCCCAAGTGAAGGGGTATCCAATAAAAAGAGTCATCGTCAACACATTCACCATCATGAAGAAAACCAATTCTGTCATCTCTTGCTTCCGTGAGGTGGCTGGCATGTGTAATCGCATCATTATGTATGGCACGATCAGGTAGCGCGGCTCGATTAAAGGTGATGGAACAAGTGTGAGACACGTTGCGAGAAGCCAGCCAAGAATCCAAAGGCCGCTCTGTTCTTTCGAGAGTATGCGCACGAATGACATGGCACTGCACACGTACACGGGTACCACGGCATATCTGGTCCATGAACGTGCATTAATTATGCGTCGCCACACGTAAAAGGTATAATGTCGGTTGTCAGCGAGCAGAAACGGATGCGCGATAGTGCCGTAACGCACGGCCAAGATGCCCATAATTAACAATAAAATGCTCACAATGGCATGTACTTTTTTCCAACGCATCGGTACTAAAAGGAACATGAGAGGCCACCCAAATGACAAGGCGAATCCGAAAAAGTAGCCCACTTGCGCCATGTGCAGCGCCACCTGATGATGACTTTTATCGCCCAGTACAATGGCTCCATCGTTCCACTGAATGTACAGTATAAATGCAAGGAAGATGGGCACGTAGGGTGACACGGTATGTATGATGCGCATCCATGCAGACCGCTGAAATAATAAAGTTGTTATAGGGGGCGTCATCCGGGGAGAAACACCAGCAATCCGTTGACATTCTCGAAGTGCGGCCACACCCATGATAAATAACACCCAAATAATGTTGGTCTGACGAAAGAAGAGCGCAACGAAACCCCACAGTGAAGCCTGTGCATGTCGTTTCCGTTCCATGGCAGCCATCGACGCGATAACGGCGCATACGCTAAGCACGTCAGTGTAGTACAAAAACCCGAAAAACCAGAGGGGAGGAAGCGATGCACAAATGTAAGGGACGAAGCCATAATCTGAGCATCCCCGCGCTCGTAAGACCTGCATACATAGTAATGGCAGGCACAATAAGGCTATCACATTCGTAAAACGAATAGCCATAACATCATCACATGCGCGGAAAAAGCCTAAGAAATGCATGCAAGGACGCAGCGCGAGTGTGACCATGTACGGCCCTGGTGGAGTAGTGAGCATTGGGTCCCACACATTCCATTGTCCCTGGCAATACCGAACAAGCTGCGGTATGTGAAATATTTCATCCTGCGTGTTAGTGAAGCACTCATACCATGTAGGGTTCTTTCACATGACGATTTACCAAGACACTAGTGCCCACAGTCAAGGCAACATGCCACGCAAACGCCAAAGCCATACCACCGTGGCAGGAATGGGACAAAGATGTCGGAGAGGTGGAGATCTTTGTGGGGCAGAGGTCTTAGGCTCAGACAAGTCCCAGAATTTGGACGTTTTTCTGCCAGGGCCTCGTCAAATGTCCTAAGCGTCAACGAGCGTCACCTCAATGGGGTCTTTTGCTTCTAATGTGGATTTTGAGCTCTCTAATCCGTAGATGAATCATACGATACGATTTGCATGATGCAAAACTAGTTCAATCGCATGTTCCAACAGGGATAGATTCACCTAGCGAAGCCACCGTGACTGACTAGCACCTGGAAATGAGGCTATAGAAGCTTTGTATAATGTAGTACAGCTACTGAAACTTGCGGTTGAGCAAGGCTGAGAATGGAGTGTCCTACACCTGCGAGCTCCGACGCAGTACGTGCCGTCATCGTACATCAAACGGTTCCTGAGCGCTTTTTTCAAGGAATGGATCTCTAAGGAAAGGCGCAACAACAACATCATCCTCCTGCTCGGCTTCTGTACACATGGCAAGGTTTTTAATCGAAAATCTCCGCGCATGATCTCTAGACTCGGCTTTTCCCTCATCCTAGGATCAAAGAAATGCTTCATGATGACAAGCAAAGGCGATGTATGCTGATGAGAGGAGCTCGGATCATTTTCACATTGTAAACAAGCATCAAAATTAGAGCACCTGTGGCCTTTGTAAGGCCGACCAGTAATCACCTCGGGTATTGATAACATGTGGTGGATCCGTGAAGGGTCCATTCTCTGGGGTCTAGGCTCGAGGGCATTCTATAACCAAGAGTTAAAAGCAGATTTCTGTGAACGAGATGTGTACTATTGATCCTACTCTCGCTAGTGACGCAGCAGTCCCAGCCCAGGCACTGAAAACGATTTTGGCTGGGAACTGCCTGAAAACAGATTTGGCAGTAAGCATGCTTTTCTCACAACATGCAATTTACCGAAGTATATGATCAACTCTACCAAGATGGTCGTGATGGCTCGTAGAGAAAGGAGGCGCTAGGAAGGTCGCTCTGTATGAGGTGGCCTTTGACGGCCCATGCCACCCGGGGTTTCCACAGTTAAATCAGGACGTGCATATGTGTGGAGGAACGAAGACTCATCGTCGAATCGGGGGAAAAGGTTTGACCGTCTGACAAGCATACTCTTTTTTCTGCCTTGCGTGCGCACTAGCATTGTTGCGATCGTCCCCAACGCTGGGTTCATTTTCAATCAGTCCATCCAAAAAATTTCATTTGTGAATGCGTGTATAATCAAATATCATGGAAGAAGGCGGACTGTTCGATGAGCCGCCATACGCAAATGAAGCAGGTAAGGATGCTGCAGCCCTAGCATCACTTAAAGCCATGCAAGATTTGAGTGTGGCAGGTATATTAAACATTAGGGACTTTGCATTTTCAGAAGATGACGAGAGACATCGCGGGTTTGGCTCTGTGCTTCCTTCACAGGCCAAGGAGGAGCAGCGCATGTACATTGCTCTGTATGACTTTCAAGCGGAGGCGGATAATGAACTGAGTGTTGAAGCGGGCATGCCAGTCCAGGTCCTTGCACCATTGACCGATGGATGGGTCTTGGCCCAGCAAGTTGACCATCCTGAACGCGCTGGATTGATACCATATACCTATCTACAGCCAATCGGTTAACGTTTACGACGCAAGAGAACACGCAACGGTGGTGTTAAACATCTTTTTCGTGGATTCTTTCGCGTGAAGTAGGTTGTTTAGCCAATTTCATCGCATTCATATCGTTCTTTATGCGAACCATGTCCGGGTTGGAGTTTGGCACGGCATGTGCTGTTTGGTCCAAAAAGCGTAAAAGGGGCTCGTACATGCTGGTGGGTGGCCGCTTTCCTATCCGGCGACTGTGTCGCATAATCCAGGTGTATTCTTCCAATGCGATAGCGCGTATTTCCTTGGTCGTTTCCAGATGCTCGTGCATGTGTCGCTTTTGGTATGCGACGTGTTGTGCAAGAAGCAACATGAACCTCATGGCCACTGTCTCTGGCATCTGCCATCCTTGAAAGATGCACGAAAGCTTGCACAGATGGAAGACGCGAAGCATGAGGAGCAAGTTTCCTGCACGTACGGCAAGACACATAGCCAAGATATAAAATTGAGAGTGGTGCATGAATGGGATACTCTCACCAGGTCGATTGTCACGCAATTCAGGGTACATGCGTAACACAACGCTTGTCGCGCGGAAACCGTTCGACCATCTTTTGTTTTTCATTCGTGTGTGCGCGATATGCTGTATTAAAGCGTATGCGCGATATGAATTATTGTCGCTGATGGCACAATCCAAGTGCGTCAAAAGACGCTCTTGCCTCATCTTTTCGGTGTCGTCTGGAGTGCTCGGCCCTCTCCACGACATGCCGATCTCGGCTGAGATACCGCCCATTTTTGCGTCTCGTAGTCGCGTCGATTTTTGTAGCAAGATATTACCCGTGACAAGACCTGGTGCCACCGAAGGCCTCCGCTTATGTATCATATGATCCAGTACCATCTGACACCATGTGCGTTTTTTGATGATATACAAAGTATAATATAAAAGTACATTGTATGCGCGTTCTGTAAGGACAGGCGTAAAGCTGTCTCTTATACACATCTGACGCTGCCGACGATACTCCTTG